>Ga0041059_1001809_pt1 | contig 16667 bp, 10 predicted proteins | sample AraColnosormetaG_FD_56232 | JGI IMG/M metagenome (GOLD analysis project Ga0041059, IMG submission 56232) | Arabidopsis roots microbial communities from North Carolina, USA - Col MF nosort | ecosystem: Host-associated > Plants > Roots > Unclassified | place: USA: North Carolina | collected...
TATTATATATATATATATATATATATATATATATATATATATATATTTATTTATTCACACAATTTAATAAGCAAACGTCTAAGTTGAAACCCTAAATTAAAATATCATTTCTCAAATCACTATAAAATGGAGTCTCTCCCAGAAGAAGTGGTTGTGAAGGAGATCTTGCCACGCGTGGCTCTTTCTTCACTCAAGCTTGTTCAACTTCAGCCTCGTATGCAAATCATTACATAATCTCTGCAACGACCCTCAAGTTCTCGAACACGTCTGCCTCGACGAAATCAAAACCGCAAACGATGACCTATAACTAAAGCTAGAGTTTTCTCAAGAGATGCAGAGAGAGCGGAAACACGGAAGCAGTGGCTCGTGAAGGAATTGTGAAGTGCTTTTACCTATTCAGTAATATTGTTGATGAAGAGAAAGGGATCGAATGTTTGCAAAAGCCGCGTCTAAAGGACTCAAAGCTGCCTCATATCTCTGTGGAGTGATCTCTTTGTGTCGCGGTGGGAAAGTTCCGCAAAAGAGTATCGAGATTTTCAAGTCTTCTTTTGTCGTGAAATCTTCGGCACTGAAGACTAGGAGAAACCTCCAGGAGTATCTGCAATGGATGGTTTCCAAATATAAAAATCATTTTTTGGGAATTAGGCTCCTTGGTTATAACTGTGTTCGACATGGACATAATTTTATCTGGGCAAGTTTCTCTAATAGTGTGTTGGCGAGTTTTAATCCAATCTTCTACAATGTTGCGGTTTATTTTCTCTAATAGTTTGTCCCTTTTGGCAATAATAATATAACTTATGAAATATGTGATGAAAAGAGTTGTCGTGCAAGTTAATAAGAGAAGGCTTAAAAAGAAACAAGAGGACAAAGGCATGGCCACTCCCATGTGCCTCCTCATACTTTTAAGGTCACTTCTCTCTATGTTTTAAATATTTTTTGCTTTTGTCGTCACTTGTCTCTTGTTGTCGCCTAGTCATACTCCAGTGTTCTTAAATCATATCCCTATCACAGAAATTCGTATATTAATTAAGCTAATGAATCAAACTCCTGTTAAGTCAATTTTAACTACAGGTTATTCAGTTTTGCTTCGTGATGAATATTGAAGGATATACAGTACGTGCAGAACTGCAGATTAGTGTTTGAGAAAACTTATTTAGTAACAGGGAATTATTAGCTAATTTAATCTTTTTTCTTCTTTTTTTCCTTTATATTTCTTGTGAAATAAGGAAAAGAAAAGAAAAAGAAGACAAACAACCTATAAGTATCAAAAATGGGATTCAAAGGAGGGGCAATAAAGCGAGTAGATGATTGAGTGACAGATCAATCTCATCAGTCATCATTCAATTCAATGAATTTGAATGTATCATTCCATTCATTCTCTAATGCATCATCACATGCTACCATAATCAAAACTAAAGTTAACCCATTATCTTCCTACATCTACTATAATGTATTTTAAAATTCTAAATGGGAAATTATTTTCTTTCCACTTTATTGCAGTACAAATCTATTTCATGTTGAAATTTCATATAGTACATAAGATGATATAGTACAAAGCCATATTGAATGAACTAAAAGTACATCAAAAGTTCCATATTGGTTTAGTTATCACATACTATGAGGTTAAAAGAGGAACCCATTTTCCCACTAACTCCAATAACGAATTCATCAATCTTATTTTTTTTTTGATCAACAACGAATTCATCAATCTAAATCAAATAATCCAACTACGATTTGAACCCTAATGGTAAAGACTTTATTAATCAATCATATACTTAATTTAGACTTGAGGATCGTAAAAATGGGAAGACTCGGTTCAAAATTTACTTTTACTTGTAGCAGAGAAGAATCAGCGGTTGGGAAGAGTAGTTACAGATTATAATCAAACCGAATCTTCTATATACACATAAGCTGTGAAAGATCGAGAGATGGTAGAATTAAAAAGACGATTTTAACCTCATCAAATCGGTGGAGGAGCTGAGCCGTAGGAGGAGAGAAGCTGAACTAAAGAGTTCATGGCTCTCACTTGCATCTCCAGAGCCTGAATATAATCAGTTGCTTCTTCTAGAATCACCGGTACGGATTGTTTACCGCAACCGGGAACTAACCGGCCTAGAACACGTACTTTCCGGTTAACATCCGGTATACTCTTCTTATTCAATCTCAACACCGACACTCTCCGTTTTCTCGATCTGTTGCTGCTGCTACTAACCACCGTAGTCATGGCCGGAATCGCCATCGTAGCTCGAGGACGTCTCTGTTTACGAAATTTCAGTTTGATCCGATTAGCTAAGATCGCTCTGCTCCAGAGTGTTCTTCCCCGAGCGGAAACGGCAAGAGCTCGATCGGCGGCTTCACGGACGGCCTTTCCTCGTTTCTGAGCCGTTGGAGATGATGATGTTGAGGCGGAAGAGTTGAGGCGGACTTGTTGGAGCGCTTGGAACAGTTTGGCTGAGTAGATCCGTTGTTGCTTCTCCGATCGCCATCGCGCGTGAATCTCACCGGAGACGGAAGATGCGCTTGAACGAGACGATGCGGCGGATGAAGCAGAGGATCTCTTCTTTCTCCGAACGAGATCTGAAGTAGTACTCGTCGGCGGTTCAATATCTGAGATCAGAGACGCCATAACCAAATAATTGGCTCTGATCTCCGCAGTCGTATTGAAAGAGCTACAGAATCCGAATTTATCTGAAGTTGAGCGGAAGAAAGTTATGAAATTGTGGAGAATAATGGAAGGGAGAAGAAGAGGAAGATATATAAAGGGAGAGAGGTATCAACTATCACGAGACGTAGCAGTTAACAAACGGCCCCGTTTTAGATGTAGCAGTTAATAAGCGGCGTCGTTTTGTCAATTTGTTTTTTAGTATTTGTTGTTTTAGCCAGATACGAAAGTGGCATTTGTAATGCATGATAAAGAGAATTCGTGAATACCACCAAGAAACAAATAATTTCATTCTCAACACTAGTGGAATTGATAAGTTATAATTAACTGGCTCTATAACCTCTAATGGTTTTGGAATAATGAGAGACAGAGACATCATTGTGACTTGAAGCAATGTTTATGAATTATGATTATACTTAAAAAGTTTTGTTCCACGTTGATTAGTTCACAATTATTTTTTTAAACTTACCCTCTTGACAGAGATTTTAGAAAGAAATTTATATACAAAATTTCTTACAATCACGAGTTTTCGATCTTTTGTAGACATAATCTAAATAGAGAGTAAAATACATAATAGAAATGCTACAAAGATCCTAATGTGGGTAGAGCATCCATAACGATAGTTTCCAATCAATTTAGGGTACAATCTTAATTACTAAATTAGCTTATTGATATCTAAAGATGTTTACGAAAAGAGAAAACAAACAAACTTGTATAAAGGCCGATACTTTGGTGGAATGGAGGAGGAAGGTAGATTCAAACGAAAGGATGACGTGTCATATTACTATTGGAGAAATCCATTTACGACTTATAGTGGTCGTTTAATGGACTGACAGGGCAAAAAGAGAGGGGCCAAAAACTCAAAACTTTGGATTTTGTATTCAGTGCAATGATTTCGTAAATATTGGAATTGTATTTAAAATACTACTTTACGCATAAAGTAATATACCAAACGAAATGCATGTGCGATGTAGGGTTAGTGGCACTGCCTCTCTTTACGGCTTTTTTTTCTTTCCCTGTAAAGAAAAGATCACTGAAATTAACTCCTGTATTTTATCAAAAAAAAGTTTTGTATGTGTATCTATCAATATGTATGAATAAAATTTCATTAAATTTTGTGTATATGTATAAGTAGATATAAGATTAATAGATTGTTGGGTAAAGTATAAGGGAGTGGCGTCATTTTATTCATATATCCTGCTGAAAAAAGGAGCTTCTGAACTTCTCCATTGGGTTAATTCATATATAAATAAAGCTAGCTACGTTCAAACTAATTTTCTAGAAAAGTTACTGTTAGTTTGATTTTTGTTTGTACTGTTCACTATGTTGAGTTTGATCAGCAGTTAAAATGGAAAATACCTATCTTAGTTTATGTTAGACATAAAAGTACCACAATGGTATATATACTGTATTAAGATGTTTTTAGGCGGGTGGAAAGGATGTTAGAAACAGAGCGCAATGCGCAATGCTTCATAGATAATAGTATTCATTTAACCTAAGGGCTAAGGGTTAATAATTGTGTCAGTAACGTGGCATATTCTCTGTACCTTAGAAAGTTATAAGCTAGAATGATTCCACATGACAAATTAATGATAAGAAACAACATATCCAATTATTCACTAAAGTGTCACTTACAATAAAATAGTTTATCTACTTCGAATTTAAGAATATATTTTCGATTTAGATACTTAAATTTTCTCAATTTATACTTTAGAATCAAGCAGAAAATTTGTTGGTGAAGAACAAAGCAACCTAATGAATTATCTGTTTTACGAACTGAGTCAAAGAAACCACTATTCGAATCTGCGATTTGCGTAATTCTCATGGGCTCTACTTCAACAACAACAACAAAAAAAACATGTATCACAAAGGTTGCTGGCTGTAATTGTTATCTTCCATTAATAGAAATAAATATATTTCGGATTGGAAGTTCAAATTTGTTACTATGAAAATTTACTACTGTAAATCATAATTCCAGCTATCTAAGGTTTTCAAATTTATTTGCAAATCATTATGTATCTCGGATGTAATGAGTTTTTTCTTATTATATTAATGAAAAAAGTTGATAAGGAAAGGAAAACTAACTATTAAGTATGATGAAGGTGGCACAGAGATTGCCTCCCTAATTCTAGACACCAAATAAACTAAGTGAACGACAGACAATGGAAGAAGAAGGACTAGTTTCTTTTTAAAGGAAGAAAAAGGGAAGTATTGATTAGATTAACAGATGATGATGCTCAATCATTGTTTTTTCAACGGGTCTATTTTGGATTGCTAATATGAAATGATTAATAGTCTTTTGGTAAATTTAACATCAACTTAACAACACTTTTCAGAGGCAAATATGAAAACACTAACCTGTGTAGTTTTTTCTTTTTTCAAATGATATTTCCAACTTCTATGTGTTTCGCTTCATCAGAAGTAGTTGATTTTTTGTCCCTGGTTTCTCACAGTGATAGCAGCCAAATCCTGTTTAAATAGTAGAAATATGATTATTGTTAGATTACGTACACTAATTTATAAGCATTTGGAAGCCTAACTCTTAAGTTGCCATCATTGTTTTACCAACAACACTGAGCAAACGTGACAATTACTTGACCAATGACAATCTTTGTTGTGAATCGAAAAGCTGAATTTCCAACCCATGATTTGCCTAGGTTTAATACCAGCTTTTCATCATACACGTGAAAAATAATTACTCCTAAATCTATAGTGGGAATCCAATTCGAAAGCAAGACTCAGTTTCTCACAAAAAAGTCATAGACTGAACTATACAAACGCCACGAAAGTAAGCAAGAAAAATGATATAGACCATTGATTACGTAATACACAAAATATGGTCATTAATCAATGTCAAGACACAAGGACAAGACTGATTAAGAGAAACAAACAAAACTCTTCTAATTGGTTTCCACTAATTTAAATCACTAAGCCGGATTTTTCTTTAATCACACAGAAACTTTACTTCAAAAGTAAACCAACAAGAGCTGCTTCTCTTTAATACATGGCATATATTAGTATATTCTCTGGTGTTTAGTGGCCTACTACTATATTAATCTCCAGTAGAAAAGCCAAACACCAGTCTGGATTATTCTGTCATTCATTTTCTATATACAGGACTAGTTTCTAAATCCTAATCTTTGTACCATTATCCATAATGGAGAATAAACCTAACCTAATACCTCGAAGAGTTTATCCTAATAGTTGTGAAAGATCAAATCAAGTAATTACCCAAAAAGCTTAACAGGCTGGACTTTCCATAGGATTTGTCTGGCTTAATATACAAAAATGTAAAGAACAGCTTGCATGAGAATGGAAACAAAGGCTAGCACATGTCTTGGTAAGATCTATATAACCTATCGATTTGAGATGCACATAGAAACAAGCATGCTATATATATGAAGCAAATAAATTAGGTGGGGTTGCATTACATTGTATCAAACAGAGCTAAGAATGGAACACATCAAGGTATATTAGAACCTAGCAACTTAAATGCTACAGAAGCCTATGTATCAAATGTGTGATGGAGAGAAGACTTTGCATTTGGATAACACAAGTCACCATAGATGAGACGATCAAGTGTCATATCAGTTGTGCCAATAAAATTTTAGGGATCAATCATTGGTTAGGACTTAGGAATGAGACTAACTAGCTGCTTATGAGGCCTACTTGCAAACTCACTCTCAACCTACCAATGGATCTAGTGAGAGACTACTTGGTTTGGGCCTAGCATGAGCTAAATTTAAAACATTCAATCAGAAGGCTTAGGAAGTTTAACATTCAACAAAAAGGACACAGAGAGAAGAAGGTAGCATTTCAACCGCATAAGACTTCACTGAGATATCTGTACTTACTTTTACTAGAGAACGTGTGTTGCAGTTATTTTTAAAGAGTGAATTCTAAAAAAAAAATAAAAAACAATGTTAGAACTGATCTTTCCTTTGGTAGACACATCCCAGTAGTTGAAATATGTTAATAGTGTTGAAGTTCAAGAGGTGCTAATAGCCAACTTAAACTAAACAGCTGTGACCTTCATTAGCAGAGATGCAACATAAAATGACAAACAGGATAAATGTGCTATTGAAGGCAGATCAGTATACAACCCCAATCTTATGCAACGTTGAAATTATTATTGTTATCATCCTATGAGAAGGAAACCAGAATCAATGTGACAAAGGTAAGAAACGTAAAGTGAATTACCTTGAAGAATCATGTTGGAAGTGGTCCACGGTAAGCACGTTCCTCTCCTGAGCTGAAGAAGACCACAATCGCAGCTAAGATAGCCCAAAGAATGAAACTCAAAAGCACAATGCGGAATTTCACAGTAACAACTCTATCGACCCAGTTAATTTCTGCAGAATTGTCAACTGAACAGATCAGTTTTTTCAGCTCATTGATCTCCCCACGCAAGGATTGCACAGAAGCGGGCAAGTCCACAATCGACTGGATCCGATCAGTAGAAGACGTGTCAATACGAGCCTCCACACTAGTAATGGTTGAAACTGGAGAATCATCAGCCGGAAGACAAATCTCTGGGGTTGACATTAAGTCTAGGCTCGATCCTTGAATAACACTCTGAGGAGAGAACAACATAATTCGAGCCAGTAATCAGTACCCAGACACATAATGGCTAAAATTGAGGTTTAATCTTTCCAATTCGTCATCAAGCGCAGACAAAATCGATTCAATTTTCGAAAATTTAACATCTAATCTTAACGGATCTGAGCGTTTACAAAGCAACACAACGAAAAACTTCGATGGAAACTAAACCTAACTAAAACATTGGAGCGAAGCATATACCTCAGCCTCGGAATCAGAGATCGCACCAGAAATCTGAGAGATCGGACTAAAATCCATCGGATCCTTCGTGCTTTCAAAAGATACGTCGGAAAATGTTGCGATCTGTCTCTTCTCCGTCGTAACCTTCAGTTCAGAGAAGCATTGATTCGAATTTGAGTAGAACGATGTGGGAAGAAGAAAACAATGGCGATTTTAAGGATCGATCTAATAAAATTACCTTCCGATTCTTCATCTCAGGATCCTTGAGTCTCTTAGCTCCGAGTTCTGATGAGCGCGCGAAGCTTTTCCTGGGAATTTGAATTTCCTTCATCTCTCTCCAATGTTTTCAAATTTGGAGCTTGTCAGTTTTCGAAAATGTGAAATAGTGAGTGAACTACAAAACTATCAAGCAAGATAATTTTATTTGTAGTACGCTTCTTACATGGGCTTAAGGGCCGATAACTATTTTTATTCAAGGCCCAATATAGATCGTTCTCGCTCATCGCAAAATTAACCTACTAAACCGGAATTCGGTTCGGTTGTGGTATTGTTTAGCCGGTTTGGTTCCAGCCTCACCCGATAGAATTAGCCTTTAGGGTTTCTAACGTCGAAGCTTGAAACACTATCGAACCTCAAAATCTCTGTTGCCGGAAATTTTCTTCACCGAAACTGAAAGAAGTCGAAAGAGAGAAGAGAAGAAATTGAAGCAATGGAGGGAGCAGAGGAAGCTGGGGCTGAGATAGCGGTTGATTCAAAGGACTTGCAGCAACAAAGCAAAGCTTTCGACAAGCTCACCGATCGTGTCGAGGATCGCCAGCTCGATTCCTCTCGTGTTCAATCGGTATGTAACTCTTTCGTGTCCTGATTTCTGAAAATATTAGGAATTCCGAAATTTTTTTAGCTCGATTAGTAAATTGAAAAGTCGGTATCGTGTTTCAGGCTATGGCTTCGATTGCTGCTTCTAGGGAGGCTGATCTGAATGCTAAGAGGTTGAGGTAAAAACTCTAAGCTTTTCCCGTGTTCTAAATTCTGAAATAGGAGATTATTAGCAATGCTTAATGAAGCTGTAACATAAGTCAAACTCGTTTGTTTCCATTCCTAATTCAGAATTAACTTGATTAATTTGATTACTGCGTTACACTTGTAGTTCAAACTGTAGCTAATCTCTCTGTACAAATTGGTGTTTATCTGTTTTTTTGGGGCTTGGCAACACTTAAGTCTATCTATTTAGACCAAGAGTGTCAATTTTGGAGAATCTGTTTGTTTTTTTGAAATTACTCACATCTAGATAGTATTGACGCCAGATATCAGTTGTGCTGTAATAGCTTTTACTAGAGAAAACACAGCGAGAATGATCAACAAAACAAGTAGAACTTATTATTAATAAGTGATTGAATGTGATTTACGAGTCAATATCATCTTTCGGAAAAGATTAGACTTTTCGTTGTATTTGATTGACAAAGTATTGGAACTTTATGCAGGGAGAAAGAACTGGCCTCTGTGAAGATCAATCCTGCAGATGTTGAGTTTATTGTAAACGAACTTGAGGTTAGCTTCTTTTTATTAGCTTCTTCTATGCATGTGTTCACAAAGTTCTGAAGTTTGTCACCATTGTAAATGAGCAGATAGAAAAGAATGTGGCGGAAAGAACTCTAAGGGAGCACAAAGGTGATGCGGTTGCTGCGACTAGGCAATTGCTTTCACGATATCCTCTATGATGGAGCAGGACCATTCTTTACTTCCAAGGTTTTTTGTATGTTTGAGAGGTTGAGAGCAAGTCTCCTAATATTTAACCGAGTTAAAATTGTCTATTGCTGAACCGATCTCTCTGAGAAGCCCTGAATACAGTTACAATCGATTCTGGGGTGGTGTTTTGTGGTTCTACCTGAAGTTTGAAGTTCAATCTTATTATCAAGATATAAGAATGTGTTCTTCGTTTACTTGGTCTTGGAGCTGTAAAAAGCTTGTGGGATAATCATGGAACATTGGTACAGTACTACTTCAAAGCAAAACAAAATAGAAATACATTCAAGTTTCTAGAAAAAGTTTGAATTAGACTGATGCACAACGAGAACTTCCAAACGAAGGTATTCATTGAAACAAGAAGTTTGTTGATCAACCTGTAGGTTAGTGATAACTTCTAATTTGACAACCTTTCAACGTAGGTATAGATTACATAAATCCCCCAATAAATGTCTGTTCCAAAAAAAATTGGTGTTACAATATTCTCTCAGAACTAGAGTTCCAAACTCCCTTTTTTTTCCTCTGTACAAAATATCATCAAATGGTTCTACCACACTTGATCGCATAAATGTTTAGTAAGAATAATATATGCAATCCAATCTCTTGCCCAACCTACCCAACTTTGCAACTTCACATCAAATCCCTTTCACGCACTTTCTTTAAGCTTCCACCAGAGAAATAGAGACCAGAACCGACCACCAGAATTACAGTAACTAACCTGAGCAATACGTTTCTTTTGGTAGTTTGTGTAATGACCCAAATACATCACAACACAACTCCCATAATTTCAGTGGCAGTCTCTGCTTATAGGTCTCCTCCACGCTGTAATTACACATCAACCCACTGGTACTACTGCTCAAACAGACCCATTCTCTATCTTTCTCTGTTCTCATGAACGTCTTTGAGTCTTGAAGCATGGCATTGAGGAACAAAAAGGTAAAAAGGCTCAACTTTTATTTTAATTAGTTGTCCTTGAGAAGAGAATTGTCAGATAACGCAGCACGAGTCGCTTGGAACTGTATCATATACTTTCTTTGCAGGTCTCTTAATTTATCCATCAGTTCTTGGAATGTGGGTCTCAGCTTTGTATCACTGCCGCGTGGACAGACCAAAATAAAAACACAAATCAATGTCAGCATCAGCTATGTAACATGTAGAACACCTAAATCAAGGAGAACCATAATAATTAAAGGCTACACACGGATTATGCAGTGTTCAATATGTTAATGTACCTGTGCCAACAGCTCTCCATTAATGAGATCCAACGAGGATCAATGTCTTTTGGGATTTCCAGCCTCTGGTCCATGAACCCCACAGCTCCAATCACCTGCACATATTTCAAATAAGCATCTCGTCATACTTGATTCGTGTATAGAGAGAGGATATGCAGTGAAACTGAAATTGGAAGTTTTCGGCAATCAAGTCGTGCAATGGAATTAGGAGTTAGGACATCAAATTCGTAGCGATGTGGTATAGTATGACTATATATAAAGAACACACTTCACTTGTATCTTTACATTTTACAGCAAGTACAATCGTTTTTATGGTTCCCACTCTCTTAACTCTCAAGTCTTAATTAGTACAACGGATTTTAACATATCGACCCTGGAACTATTCTTCTGACATAAAGATTCTAGTTATTTGTTTTAGCATAATTGACAGAACATAGAATGTAGTTTTTAAGTGAAACTTTCCCGATTTTTAGATTTCTAGGACAAAGTGTCACTTGGAGACGCTTTCTTATTATTTCTCTATCTATCAAAAATGATACCTGCATAGAGTTGAGAGTTTCCCATGGGATCTTCTCGGTGGCAAGCTCCCATAATACTACTCCAAAGCTGTAAATGTCAGATCTGTATCAACGAATTAGAAGAGCTAATTAACGTTTAAGGAAAAGAAGAACAATTAATCAAGGGAACTTAACAAAACAGAATACAAGAATATACTTCTCATCAGCAGACTCATTTCGAAGAACTTCTGGTGCCATCCATTGAGGCTGCAGAACAAGTAAAAATTCAATCAAGATCATTGTGAGAGATTGACTAGAAAAGAAGATTGAAATCAATAAGAGTCAGGTATAGTACCGTTCCCTTCCCAGACTTGCTGGTTAGGTATGTTTCATGCTTGATACGCGAGAGACCAAAGTCAGCTACCTGTAGGGATATCCAGGTAAGTTGACGATGTTACTAGTTCCATTTTGGAGATCTGAGTCTTACTATTCCAGTTCATTCACATAAGACGATTTATTTCTCTAAAGTTAAATTTTCGTTTTAGAAAGCTATGTAGTGATTCACTGATCATCATCCATCTAGATTACAGGAAAGTAAAAGTGTCTCAAGGTGAATATCTTACCTTAACGGTCCAGTTCTTGTCTACCAGCAGATTTGATGACTTCAGATCACGATGGATAATGGGTGGACTACAATGGTGAAGATAATTCATACCGCGAGCCTGTGTGAAGAATCATGTAATATGCTGGATGAGATGTACGTTGACTGAGTCAAATAGGAGGGGAAAAGAATGATCACAAGACAAATACAAAGAAGTAAACAAATAGAGTAGCTCAGACTTAGAACATTGTCCACATGCAACTGCCAATGCTCATAGAAATGGAAAAGTTACATGTCAAGTGAATGTGCAACTAATACTTACAATGTCCAAGGCCATATGGATACGCCGCCTCCAATCCAGTTTTGACGTGCTCTTCTGTAGTAGACGGAAGAGACTTCCACTGCAAATAGTAATTCAAATGATTATGGGCATAGATCAGAGGTATGGCATGAGGTCCAAAAGAAGAAAAACGAAAGTGAGAGTAGTAACCAAAAGAGATGAGACCGAACCGTGGAAGGAACTCTGACACTATACAGAGACGCTGGGGTGAAGTCACAGCTCCCATAAACAGCAGGACGTTAGGGTGTCTAAGTCTTTTCATCAACAATACCTTTACAATAAAACAAGACCAACATAAATATTTGGAATTAGCTGTTTTCGGAAATGATTCATTCTTCAGTAAGATGCAGTTCGTAAGTGAATATGCTTTAGTACAGAAAATTGTTGTCGTTGAAGAAGCAATCTGACTACTAAGAGATGAAAGAAAAAATCAATATTTTGGTTATACTAAAAACCAATAAATATGTCAACTGTCTTATGCCAAAACTAAACTCACAGCACTGATTAGTAAGAAAGATCAAAAACAATACCTCTTGTTTAAAAGATTCTATGACCTCTGCTGAATATTCTTGTTTGGAGAACACTTTTACAGCTACATCCTGCGGTGACATTAGCAGCTCCTAATTAGACAGATTTTTTGAACTTGCGAATTCCTTTTTTCTTAGGGATGCACGTATAAATCAACAAATGCATCTACAATATCACCAGAAGCCAAAAAACATACAGATCCAAACCAGAGACCGTGATAAACAGTTCCACATGAACCTGTAAAATGGAAATTACTGCATGTTAGCAGAACGGAGACAGAATATCACATAAAAAATATTATGTTATAAAGAATGGATGTGTCAGGCTTGAGGGAATAAATAACCTTGTCCGACTTGTTCTCCAATTGTCAAATCATCCCATAAAATTTCATATTCCAAGCCTTCGCTATCAGTATCAACCTTGTTCATAACACTGCTGCTGGTACTTCCGCAGCTACTAGCGCTGCTTGTACTGTTTGCATTTATAGGGGAAGACCACAAACTAGAAGCCTCATTATTGATAGGCTTATTACTTTCAAAGGCATGGCTTTCATACTGAACACCAGCAGAGGGATTAATCTGGTGACACCTCTCTTTCTTTTGTTCATTCTGTACCCAAGGCCAAACAGAATTTGTAGGTCTTCCTTTTGAACCTTCCTGCTCATTCCCTTTCCATGGCCATGACAAACCTTTCTTTACCATCCACTCTTCAGCTTTTGAGGTGAGAACCTTATGGATTGCAGGCTTTCCATCACTCTCATCACTGGAATCTTTGAAGGGTTTCGAAACAAACTTCTCATCATTACATGTGAATACACCAAAAGGAGACTGGATAAAATCCCCTCTTGGTGTGCTGGCACCACTTGATGCTGCATCGTCCCTGTGGTCAACAAGAGTAGCACCGAAGACATTATGATCTTTTTGATGACTATCCCCACTGCCACCCTCCGAGAGTGTGGCACTATTATCACCTGCTCGCATTTTCGACCTGACCTTGTTGCTGACCTTGGATGCCTGCAATTTTAACACTGGTCACAATGTGTAACAGTAAGATAAAAGGTGAGGATATGCAACCTACAATTGAACTAACCAAATCTGAGATCTTTGATGCTATAGCAACTTGTATAGGCTGATCAGAGTCAAGGCCAAGTTTCGATATAACAGCTCCTCTGGAATCCAAGCCAAGTTTAGAGGCAAAACTATTCCTTGCAGGGATAGAGCTCGTTTCACCTTCTTCTTGCGCCTTCAATTTAGCCAAAGAGATTCTTGGGTTCAGATACGGTGCCGTGTTACTGGTGATACAAATGATCCCCATAAGAGCACCATCATCATCATAGAAAGGGGAACAGGTAGTGACAGCTGAAAATCTATCCCCTGATTTGCTCTTAACAGGAAACTCACCAGTCCAGCTCTCTCCACGGACACAACGTCGAGCAATATTCATTGCAAAGGCAGCGTCCCGATCATCTGCAATAACATTAATAGGGTTCTCCCCAAGTGCTTCTGCTGCAGAGTACCCATAAACCTTTTCCGCCATAGCATTCCTGAAACAATTAAGTAATCGAATTGGAATCTGAAGGAATAACAAATTGAAAAAATGCAAAACTAGAATGCAAATCAATGACATCACATCTTACTCCCTAATTAGAATCTAGCATAAACTGCATTCACAAGATGGAACTACTAACCAAAAGATAATCCGCATATTAAGATCGAAGGCATGAACAGCTTGTGCCATCGACTGCAAAATATTCAAATACTGTTTATCAGTGAATTTCCCAGCAGATGGTCCCCCGCCACCAACTTCAGACCTCAATCTCATCGAATTCTGGATACGGCTCTCCTTCCGCAACGGCGACGCGTTACGAAACGAGGCGGCACCGCTTTTCCTCCAAGACGGAGCTCCCTCTCCGATGTTTCTCCTCGCCGGACGATGAGGAGACACCGAATGCGATCGCTGTCTAAGCTCCGTAGATACCTTAAGCCTAGACATCTCCTGCTTGAGATGCTCCTGACTCTCCTCTAGCTCAAGTATCTTCTTCAGCAGCTCCTCCGCAGGTGGATTCTCCATTGCGCTCCAAAATGGGTAAACCCTACCACAACAACAACTACTCCTCCGATCGAGTAGAATCGGGGACCGTTTCGAGATGAATCGGACCTTGAAGAAGCTGCTAAGTGCTTAATCCATGTCGATTTGATTTTGACTATCTAATCTCTCGCTCCCTAACAGAAGAACAAAAGTAGAGAAAATGGAATTGAAATGACGCGAGAGAAACGTTTAACCTTTTTTTCTCAAGCAGTCAACAATAATGGAAACCTTTTTTCTCCTTGTACGTTTCTTTTCTTTTCATTTTTACTTCTTTTTGATTCTCTTCTTCTTCTTTGCTTGATTTTTCTTTTTTTAGATAATTCAATTTCCAGTTAATTTTTCTTTATTTTGTTGTTTCTTTTTCCATTAGACACTCAAAATCATAATTTTCTTTTATTTCTTTTTGGGTAGATTCTGTATTAGATTCTTTGGAGAAAAAAAAATTATGTAAAGATTGTAAATTGTAAATGTTGATTCTTTTAAATTTAGGTAATTTTCGTTTCATTATTCCTTATTATAAGCATTATTTACCTTATAAGAGAGATTTTTGTTCAAAACTATCTCAATGGAAAGAAAAAGAAGAATGAACAAAGGAAATGAATACATTTGTTCCTAATTTCTTGGGAGTCCTATGTATATAAAAAGTGTCATAGATACAAAGGATACATAATATATAATTTGCAAAGAAGCTTTAATTCATTGTGGAGCTAAATCTTCCTAAATGAACACATAATAAGAAGCATTTTTGTTGAAAAAGCACAGATTCATGTGGACGATGATTCGGTTTGTTTGCTTTAATTTGCAATTAGACCAAGTGGTTTTTATTAATTATAGCACCTAATTAATAACATGTTAATACAAAATAGTTTTTTTTTTATTAGGCACTAGATCACATGTTTGTTGTGGCACCTAACTCATAATATGAGTGGACAAATTTCTCTGTGATTTTTTTGAAACTCATTACATAGATCTTCATTCTATGTACTTTAACAAACAATTTTTTTAAAAAAAGATTATTCTATGTTCGTTCGTACATATCTAAAACTAAATTCTGCAATCATAATTGTAGCAGCGAAATCATTGGAAGCGCTAGCATGCATGCGATAACGTCGTCTTGAAATATCACTGAAATTATTTCAGGATTCGTGACTTGAACAAATTCAAGTTCGATCTGTCTTTTTAATTTATATACGTTCATCAGGTTGGGAAAATAAGAGAGAATAAAAGTGTTCAACTTAAAAAATAGTGGAATTAGATAGAAAATTTGTAATACAAAATATTATTTACTCATAAAATCGAAGATCATTTAATTTGGACGTAACAATTTTATGGTAGTGCCACTTTATGTAAATATAAAAATCGACTGAAACGAGATATTTTATATCACGAAGGAAAAAAATGTTTTTGTTTATTATTATCTTGCGGTAGATATTTTTATTAAAAGAAATAGTTTAATCATGGTCGAGAAACTTATCTGAATTTAAAAAGACGTATAATATTATGAATGGATACAAAGGTTTGACCTAAAATTTGGAACGTTAGAGAGAAAAGATCAAAAGAGAAGGTTGGCCGGTTCTATTTTATTGGTGGTACTCGACAATTTGTTTTTGTTACCAATCACCTGTAATAAAATCACATAAATACGTAAGAAAGATGCGGTGTCTAGATACTGTTGACAACTATAATCCATCGTAAGCAGAGGAACTTCTACATTTTTTATTTCAAATTCGAATATATATAAAAAAATACACATAATACTGAAAATTATTATTAAAAATAATAATAATAACAAAATCGCAAGAAAATAAACTAAACTCGTGGCCACTGCTTCAACTCCAAAATTGCAATCGGCTATCTTCTCTGTCGGCCAAAATATCGGCAACTAAACTCACCTTTTTATATTGAAAACGTATTTTCGTCAAATTCCTTTTTTGGCTGATATCTTTCTTCATTAAATAAAAATGCTAACTTTCCATGGTGGCATGGTATTTGGATATGACCGATTCAAGATATTTGTTTTCAATAACTTATCGTTGAAGGAAAAAGCTTAAATTCTTTATTAGTAATACGTCGAACATTTAAATAAATTTATCCAACTGTGAACTGTCATATGATTCTTTGAAATTGGTTACGTTCTCAAGTCTCTCAACATATAATACGTACATACTTAAGAAAATTTACTGAGACGTTGTAAGAA
>Ga0041059_1001810_pt1 | contig 16666 bp, 24 predicted proteins | sample AraColnosormetaG_FD_56232 | JGI IMG/M metagenome (GOLD analysis project Ga0041059, IMG submission 56232) | Arabidopsis roots microbial communities from North Carolina, USA - Col MF nosort | ecosystem: Host-associated > Plants > Roots > Unclassified | place: USA: North Carolina | collected...
GATAATAGATTTAACATCGATATACCTATCTAATACATGAACCGTTCAATCTTTTATCGTAGCAAGTAATTAATTAAAACCATATTTAGATTTCGAATAACAAAAATGAATAATGTTTTATTGCATTTGAAATTGAGGCAAGACCAAGTATCTATGATATTTTAAGAAATTTTCATTCGGTGTGAAGCAAACCGCCGTAGAAGGGAATGTCAGTCTGAGGCAACCAAGTGTCTCCCAAAGTGAAATTATATACGGTGAAGTTCATGGCTTGTACCAAGTTCAATAGGCTATATCCTGACCATTGGACCCTTTTACTTGTATCAGCCCCCGGTCCAAAATTGTCATATTCACCATAGGAGATCGTGTCTAGCCCGGTTGTACCATTCCATTCCAGCCACCCTACCGGTTGGACAACATCGCTGATGTATGATTGTATGTAGACCGTCCTCGAGTAAGGCTTCCATGGCCGCCCAAGGAATGTCATGGTCGACTTGGGGTCAGCAGCGAGGTCCGGGGCAGCTCCAATAGTACAATTAATGATGGAGATTCCAGTTTTCTGGTTTGGGTCAGTTCTTCCATGGGCTGTCACTGCATTCTTCTGATTTGCCATCGGTTTTCGGGCATATATGTTGCAGTTTTGAAATATGGCAGCTGCATTTCCGAATATAAAATCTATGGTCCCTGTAACAAACAAGATTATATTTTAACCTCAAAATATATATACTTGCTTTGACTTGTTGTTTTAGTTTATAGTTGAAGATAAAATGATATATCCTACCATATATATCACATTCACGATAGAACTGTCTCAAAGAATGAACGTAAAGAGTATCTTGATAGCCTTCAAAACTACATCGATAAAATGTCGATCCATCCGCATTGTTTCTTACGGCCACAGCCTGGTGCTTCTCTGGTCCAGCTGTGTTTCGGAATGTCACATCAACCGCAACAAATCGGTCTCCCACCACCGCTACAAACGCCATCAAAATTTATTCTTATTTTCTAGTCTCTATGAAGATATCTAGGACTTATTTCAGATGCAAGGAAAATGTAAGAACAAAAAAGATACGTACCAAAGGTCGAAGAATTATACGTTGTCCAACCATCAATAAAACTGTGGTTTCCAGAAATGATAGTTTTATTGATTCCGTCCCCAATAAGCATTATGTTTCTTTTTTTATTTGAAATGACAACATATTCTTCGTAAAGACCTGCCCTTGCATAGATTACGAAGTAGCCTTGCTCCGGGAATGTGTGATTAGGTGCGGCAGCAACGGCCTCAGTTATGGTGGGGAAGTTATCGGTTTCATATGGACCGACGGTCACTGCTTCCCTTACGAGGATCGATCCACCGCTCGTCTCTCCTAGCTCACCTAAATTTCTGTTAGCTTTCCGACAATCTTTGCCCTTGTCGCATGTTTTGCGTAAAACCTACAAATTAGTTAGTTACTCTACCATTAGTTTTAAATGCTTATAAGAATAGTAAACTATGCACATTTTCGTACACACTAACTATCATGTTCATAAATCATACTTCCAAAAGTGATGTACATTAACTTGGGAATCCATGTGAGAGTGTTGATTGGTACGGAAGAAAGCATATGGACCCATGTGATTTTATTCGTTATTTAGTTTTGTTAAAAGTTTCATATATTAATGTTTATAAATTGAAAGTTAAAAGTCAGAATACATTTTCGATATATTCACAGTTTCGTTGACTTCTAATATGTGACTAGGCCATCTGGCCATGTGGAAAATTTGAGTGTTTCTTAATACGTAAACTCCTAACTTTGTAACCTGCATGTGCAGATTTACACTAAATAAATCGAAAATTTATTTATGTTTTGGTTCATAAGATATACTTGAAATTTATTTATATAACATATAGTGGTCCGCTAAATTTATATTCTTCGAATTTCTTTTCGTTCCCCTACTCTATATGAACGTAGGAATTTCTTTAATATTTCTAAACATTCCGACATGATCTACTGGCTAGGCCTTTTTCGTTAGTTTATGTCTAGCTGAAATTAGTAATTGGGTAGTAAAATATTTAGAAACCTACGAAGACAAAACAAGAAATAAAGTAACGAAATTACCTTAATCAAAGTCTCGAGAGGTTCACGAACGGGTTTGTTACCACCACCAAAGATTTTCCCCTTGGAACCTTTATACCTCTTCAAATTACGGTTAAGCGCGTGACTCACAAGCCCCAACGACACACTGTAGAGGCGCGTTAGATTCCCTAACGGCGTTCCAATCGCCGTCGCAAATCCGCTCTTAGCGTCCACAAGACCGTCGAGGCACGTCTGCTGATTAGTCACAACGCCACCGAGAAGACTCGTGACACGATCAACGAGCGCAGCCGTCATCAGCTCCGCCGCTTTCAGCTCCTCCGTAACCGTTTCAAGGTATTCGACGCTAAGCTCTGCTAGCTCACCGCAATCAGCCACCGCACTGACCTCTTCCACCGTCGACGTACCTGGATCAGCTTCCACGCGCTGGGCAAAGCGGTTGATGACTTTGGAGAGGCGACGAGCTTGTTTGAGGCATTGCTTCATTGTGAACTTTCCGTAATGGTAAGGATCGGAAGGTGATGATTTAACGGCGGAGAGGATCGTGCGGCAGAGCTTTGGGTAAGGAGTGGATTTACAAGCGATGTTTGGTGGTAGTGGAGAAGGCTGCGATGGAGACTGTGATGGTGGCGGTGTTGGAGGCTGTGTTGGTGGATGTGACGGAGGCTGTGTTGGAGGCTGCGTTGGTGGCTGTGACGGAGGCTGTGTTGGCGGCTGTGACGAAGGCTGTATTGGAGGATGTGATGGAGGTTGTGACGGAGGACGTGTTGGTGAGACTAGTAAAGCCCATGACAGACAGAGAAGAGCCAAGAACACGAGAGATGAAGAATGAGTTTGCATTTTTTCTAAGCTTTTTTTTCTTCCGTCTTGTTATCTACTAGGAGTTTGTCCTAGTTCATGTATGCATGGTATGAGAGAGATATAGGTATATGCATATGCATTTATAATGCATGGCTTGAGAGAGAAACTTATGAATAATGTAATGCATGTTGCCTTGTTTAGGAATTATTAGTCCGAGAAAATATTATACACAATTTTATACAACTATATAGGGCGATAGGGCACGTACATATATATCTTATTTCATTTTGATCAAATAATAGAAAATTTTAGATGCTTTTCTTAATAAGTTACCGTAAGATCCAATGGAGTTCATCAGGTGGTCGAGTCGTACATTGACCAAAATATATGGATATTACAATATGACATAGTTCGATAGAGAATGGTGATTATTTAATGACTCTAGAGTCGAATCTACGTATATTGCAACTTTTAGAGCGAGTTTTTCGAAAAAATGAGTTTTATAGCCTGTCTAGAAAAATATTAGTTTTACAAAAGTATATCATTGTTTTCCTAAAATCATATAACCATTTTAAAATTAAGACTAGCAATACCCCTCAAATTTCTTACATTTTTGAATTTTGAGGATCGTATATTAGGTTAAATTATGGATTGGTCCATGTCCATGAAACTTAACAAATACATATATAATAGGTTATATATTAGGTTAATACGTGAATATCAATAAACTAGCAAACTTAAAACCAATGAAAATGTCTATAATTCACAAACGAATACGTAATGATTAATTAGAATGAAGTTAAAACGAATACATGTGAGGTGTTGCGGAACTTCGGGGCGAAGGCAAGACCCGTTTATAAGTTTTTTTGTAATCTCAAATCATCACTTTGTTGGTTACACTTACAAGTTAGCCTCCAAATTAATTATACTCTTCCCTAATGTTGGTTGGTTACCAAGATTAATTTCTATTTTAAATAAAAGTCAAATTACAACACACGAAGAGATTAATCAATATATATATATATATCATATCGTGATTACCTCAATAGGTAGATAGAAAATATATTGGTCTATCGAAAGTCTTAAACCGAAATGAAACTTCAAGGATACGGCTATTTGATACGACTTCAACTCAAATCTTAAAATATAAGTCTAATTTACACACAATCATATTATGGATGCACAAAACCTCAGTTGCTTTGAAAGAACCAAAAATCAAACGTTACTAATGGAAAACATTAGATTACTTTATCATAATATGTTTTGAGAACCTTATATATTTTGTAACAAATAATTCATAAATATAACTAGATTACAAAATTTCTTAGTTGGCAATTTGGCAAACAAATTAAAGAGCTGGAATTTTATTTTTTTGTTTTGTTGGCAACTTAGCATTTGTGATGCACAATCCGCAAGACTTGCCGAGTTTTTTGGTTTGGTCGGCCAATATTTCTAACGAAATTGGGTCTTACTCTAGTGTTCACCTTTTTCACAACACAACGTCAAAGTAAACACTCTCGCGGGCTCCAAAGCCCCGCTAGTGGTAGTATCGTAATAAATGTAAAGATTATATCTTAATTCTACCAAGACGTTTTTCAACAGTTGATGTAAGTTATTGTCTCCTAGTTCCGGTTTTACCCTCGCAAACCTCAACGTCGACGACAAACACGGAGCAAACCGGCCGATGATCGGAGAAACGTGACTCGCCGCGCACGTACGAGAGCTGCCGGATTCCATCACCGTGCCAAAGAATCCTATCGCACCTGACGAAAATGTACAGAAGCCTGGTTCAGATTAACCGAACCAAAACCAATCAAAATCAGAAATAGAATATATCCGGTTTACTATATATACCAGGCCGGAGTTCTTCTCTTGTTCTTCTTTTCTTTGCTAGTGTCTCCCGCGTAAGCATCAGAGTTATAAGAGTACTTATAAGTTGGTGCAAAGAAGATTTTTCCTTCATGCCATCCTTTGAACACTCGACCTGCGTCTCTTTCAATCTTGAGCTGTAATTCGTTTCAGAACCAATAAACCGGTTTAGCTTCTTTTTATTTGAGTTTGTGATCAACACTAAAACTTGATTTCTTGGGAGGAAAGGAACCGATTGTGAAACCTGATCTTTGTTGAGAAGAGTGTCCCAAGCGTTTTTATCCAAGAGGGTCTTTGTTTCTGAGTAACTCAAAGCTATTCTGTAGTTCAAATCTCCAAGCCATATGACCCGACTGATATTAAAATGCGGTAAGAAACCCCAAGATTAGCCAAGGCAGAAAATAGTATTTGTGTTAACGATGATATTTGTGTTCTTAAATCTTACTCGTGCTTTGTGATTCGATCAGGGACACGAGTAAAAGAGGTTCTGCATATTCTAGGGAAACTTGTGTTCTTGAGAATCTCGATCACATCTAAGTTTCTGCGGCGTTCGTCTCCTTCTCTCTCACCAGAAGCTAGATGACTGCAGATGAAGCAGAAGCTCGTCTTGTAGAGCTGCAAACTCACAGCTATGCATCCCTATGATGATGAAGAAGAAGAGAATATCAGAAACAGAGTTTTTTTTTTTACTTGTTATGGTTTTTAAGTATGAAAGTGGTAAAGTACTGTACCTTGTTTCCTAAGCAACCCATGATTCCGCGGGTGACGGAGGAGATTCTGAGATGAGAAACGTGTTGAATAAGTTCCTTTCTCATCCACACAGTAAGGAATATACCCACCATTTGCTTTGATGCTACTAAGCCATACTTCATCGTCATTTGGTTGCTTACAAGAGAAGCAACTTTTCCTCCTCCTTCATCCTCGTCTTCATCATCATCGTCATCATCTTCATCTTCTTCGTCATCAGAAAGTACACCGGATTGGTTAACTAGACCTTCAGGACATCTGAAACAAGATTCTCTCCCATACTTTCTTACAATATCTTCAGAGAAAGTGCTGCAGTTACAGATCTTCAGCTTTCTCCTGCACTCTGTTCTGAAACTCTCACTAATCTTCTTCAAAGAAGGTTTCGCAAAGAACATCGATCCAGCGCCAAAAGATGGAGTTTTTGGGCTAAGTCTTCCTCCAGAAGATGATGATGATTTGTTTAAGGATTGATTGATCATCGCTAACCATTTCGCAGCAGGCTCGTTGTCTCCAAGAACAAGGACATTTCCAGCATTCAATGGAACAATCTCCTGAAAACTATGAGACAAGATTAAATCGACAACCCTCAAGACACTAATCCAAGAAATACTCAAGACATTTTGAAATTGTGTACCCTAAAACGTATACATCGAATTCACTATGCACGTGAAGCAAAGCATCAAGATTAAGACCAGAGTGTGGAGATTTTCCTCCCACGTTCCATGTCGCCACAAAGACTCTTCATATAGTCACAAAACCAAAACATTAGAAATAAACATCTCTGTTTCGAGGGATAACTAAAAATAAGAGAAGAAATCAAGAATCTATACAGAGAAAAAAAACACAAACAAAGATGTATAACTATGGGTATATACCTTAAGGATTGGATTTGCTGAGTAGGCATTGAAGATCTGAGATTGCTTGAAGCTAAAAGAGATTCAACTACTATCTCGGATTGAGACCCTGCAAAATTTTTTTAAAAAGAGCCAAGAAATAGCTGCAATATATGAGACAGAGACGACAAAATTCTGAAGATAAACAGAGACACACATGTAGATATATACACAGAGGGACATACTATTAAATATATAGAGTGGATCCGACATGTTTTGTTCTAAGAGTTAAAGCGACTTTCTTTAGATGGTTCTCGTGGTATGAGGGAGAATTCAAGAGCTTTCTTCTTCAGATTTGGTCTTCGAACACTAAAGAATTAACAAACTGTAGCGGAAAGGAATTATTATTGTTTTTACCTTATGCAATGCTTCGGTCTTCTCTTCGTTTTTCTTATATTTTTTTTTTTTAAAAGAAGAGATCTTTATGAGTTTAGGAAGCAAAGATAAGAAAGAAGTAAAATAATTGAAAGAATATATTCTGAAAAAGTCTGAAATCAAGAACACTGTTCCCTTCCTTTGATACTTATATGCCCCTCTTGTTTCTTTGCTTTTTCATTTATACAAATCTTCTCTTCCTTTTCATCTTTTGTTTTATTTTTCTTTCTATTATGTGGTCTATAGATACTTAGATAGACATAGATTCCATTATATATATATGAATCCTTTGACCGAACTTTGATTACTTCAATCAGAAAGTAACGTTTTTCGTGCACATATATATGCGTGTGGTATACGTAGAGCCTAGAGCAGTCCAATAAAAGATCAACTTTAGTTTGTGGTCTTACAATAAAGTGTGTATCTTTTATTCAACGATTTTAAGAATAAAAACTAACTACTAGTTGATTCGGTATTATATAAAGAAACTATTTGATTCGGTAAACTTTTGAACTTGATGTGATTTAATTGAATAGGACGTTTGAACGTAGCTGTATATTTCTGCTAGAACAAAACCAATTTGGAGATATTCTTTTAAAATGATGTTATTATCATATCGAGACTAGAAGATAGGTAAGATGCGTTTTAAAGATTAACAGTATAAATTGGATTTCTTGATTTATGTATTCTGCAACCAAATAAACCAAAAGGTAACACAAAGAAGACATAATCAAATCAAACAACTCTCTACTAGTCTAATCACAGAATCTGATGCTTTCTTTTTCTTTCCATAAAAAACACAGGCAACAAAAGAGATGTGGATGAAGGAATGTTACAAAACAGAAGAGGTTTTATTCACTTTCAGGTGAAGAGTCCTGATCAAGATTCGTTCCCACAACAGGAACCGGGTCTGGCGCACGCCCATGAACCCTGAACCGGTAGATGCAAGTGTGCGAGTCGCTTCCGTGGTTCGAGGTGAAGTCTAGCCTGACAGTATCGATTAGACCAGAGCTTGATGACTCTAAGATGTTGAATGTTTGTGCGTTCGACCTGTCTAGGTCGTAAGTGAACTCTGTTAGAAGTTGCATGTTCTCTGTCTCCGCTGAGGATTCCGGTCCTTGCAGGGATCCTGATACACGGCAATCTTTTGGAGCACTCGATCTGTCGTAGGCTACACTCTGTTCATTTTCACAATGCATCAATCCATCAGGTCAGTGTACATATATAATCCCCAAAATAAGAATGACCCAAAAATGTCCAGAGACAGTAAGTAATGAGCGTATCCAAATGTCTTCTTTATTTCATTTTACTCGGTTATTGTCATTGAAATAACCCCAAACAAACAAAATAGTCTAGTTCCAGTCGTTGCAAATAGAAACAGAAGATAACCCAAAACCCTCAAAGGATCTATTTATGCATACTATTGAACTCTTTGACAAAGGTTTGAGATACTTCGATAGAGTGGTATTGTGTAATCAATTTCAAAAGATAATGCCAGAAAAAAACAGATCTTAAACAAACTCCTAAAGGTCAATGGCATATGGCACACACAGAATTGGAGAACTATGACGAGACCTACTGGATGATGACGAAACTTATTAAGTAACCATAATCCTCTTCAGTTCAGATCTTTTGCAGCAACCGATCTAAACTAATCTCAAGCCTCATTCAAACAATTTCATGCCATCAACAGTCACAAAGAAAATGGCGTCATTTTTTCCAGGCATCTCAATATCAAACCATTGTAAATGCAAACACCAAAGGTAGTAATAAGAGCACACAAGAAAGAAAACTGATACCAACACAAATAGTTTGCAGTACAAGAGTATCATTACCTTAGCTACATGCTCCAATGTGAAAGCCTCTGGTATGATTGGTCCTCTCAGCCTGATTTGCACATAGCCCTCGCTACCTTTCAGAGGAAAACATTGTCCAGGCTCACCGAAGCTCGGAGATAACATCTTAACCGCATTCGTATGAGCGCGCCGCATGGTAGTCGCAAACCAGCTACTCCCTTTACCAACAAGATAAGGATCTGAATGCTCCATCACAAAAGCACCACCAGAAGCCAATGCATAATCAACTCGGCCAAGGCCATCAGCAGCATGCTTTTCAATCTCTTTCTCCATAATATCACGAGCATAAGCCCTCAATTCATCAATGCTAATCTCACTAAAAGCAGAATCATCAACATTCCCCTTCTTCAGTTCCTCATAAATCCTCTCTAACTCATCTTTCGTCACCCAAGGTTTAGCATTTACTTCATCTACAGACTTCTCTAGTGACTCAGTTCTAGATTCTATCTTCTTCAACTCACTCTGAAATGCAGAAGCTTTCCTCTCGATTTCTTGCCTAAGCACTTTTGCTTCCCTCTCCATTTTCTTATCAAGCAATTCAACTTGAACCTGCATCGAATTCGTCGTAGCCTTAACAAGACCATCTACTTCCGCAATTCGGCTTTCCAATCCCGAAAACGCCATCTCCGTTTCATAAGAAGAAATCGGAGAGGACGGAGAAGAAGCCTTGAGAATCATCTTCCTCGTCAATTGAATTAACCCAACAATGATCAAAAGCGCACCAAGCTGCTTCGCAAATATCCTCACCACTGTCTTCCACCGCGCTTTCTCAGACTTAGGAGTCGCAACCTTCCGCGTCCGGCGCTGCGTAGCGGTGGTATTAGTCCCCGTCGCAGCGGAAACAGACCTTCTCGTCACAGGACCCAAATCTTGTCCCTGAGATCGATCAAGGGTAGCTTCACCGCGGCTCAGATCTCTACTCGTACCACCGGCTTCCCCAACACCACCGTTCGCAAGCGATTCGCTTTGAGGGTAATCAAAGTTTGATTTTTTCTCTCCGGCAAGAATCGGCGTCCGTCTAGTCGCTGCCGCCGTATTAGCGGTGATCGACACCGTTGATGCCGACATTTGATCTGGTTTGACTACACAATCGCACCCCTCGGATAAAAAACAAATCTTTACACTAATGTCGAAATCAGAACCCTAAATTCACTAGAGAGAGTTGGAAAATTCGAAAACTTTGTTCGAAATTGAGGAAAGAGTAAACGATCTTCTCTGAACCGTCTTCTCCGTTTGCCAAATTCCTCCTTTAAACATCGGTTTTTTTTTTCTTTAACTCAAATTTTTATTTTATTTCAAAACTTGCATCGCGTCAAAAATAACTGCAGCGGTTACTTTTACCATTAATGACAAAATGGAATTATCTCTTCTAATCATTTTCACCAAGAGAGTAGCTCTTAATTACGATTTACGAGAGGCTAAAGAAGATGTAATTAAGATGAGAGAACTTTGCGACAGTAATTATCTGTGAACCACATTTCTCGAGTTGTATCACAATTTCAACTACAGAACAATCTCTCAGATAGACAAACAAACCAAACAAAACTCGTGTCCACAACTCAAGACCTTCGACTTGCTAAACCGGAGTCTCGCAGCTCCCACGCCGGTTTACTCTCTCTCGAAACATCGGACTTGATTGCTCGAACCAATGGCTTCATCACCAGCAAGTACTGCATTTTCAAACCATCAAAAGATGAATAAATGATGCATGATGTTTTGATCAAGCCTTATTCTGTATTGTTACTGAATGGTTCAGAGGGGCTTACTTGGAATGCAAACATTAAAGGAATCAGTTTTTTTCCTCTTTCGTTTGGGTTTGGCCCTTCGACCAGTTTCTTGTCAACATGAATCGCCTTGTTGCCATTAAAAGAGATCTCTGTGATTTTGTTGAACAGATTGGGAATCCAACTAGTCCCGCATGGAAGAATCTGTCACAAATTTGGAAAATCCGACTTCAAGATTGGTCCAACTACTACAAGACGCGAGAAAAAGAGAACGTGGACAAAACCAATCAACTGACCTTTTCATCGCTTTCGTTCTTATGGCATCTTCCGCTGTTCTCAACAAGAATGACAGGAATAGAAAAACCCTACAATAAAAGATCAGAGGTAAGTGAGTCTATTAACTTGACTACTATCAAGGTCGTTACAGACATTTATGTAAGGAGGAAAAAACTATACCTGCAAATCCTGTTTCTTCAGTTGAGCGCCTGTCTGGATAACTTTTAGAAGAGCATTAGATCTTTTGGAGACAAAGTGGTTATAATTTAACCCGTCTGGTGGAGAGAACTGAGCATGGGTGAGAACAAGAGCAGACTTCTTCCATATCTCTTTACCAAATGCATCAGTTATAGCACCGACAACTTGCCTATCAAGGTCATCCACCCGGTACACATCCAAACGGTCTACGTATAGTAGCACATCTATAGTCATGTTGAGGAGAAATCTGTTCAAATTCAACATCCACGAATCCAAATTAATACAAATGCCACAAATGAGCCCCAAATTAGGAGAGTAACTCCTTAGACCTGGAAACAGTTCATCATACCGTTTTATAATGTTGATGGCTTGATCATTCACATATCCTCCCTCAATAAGACCAGGAGTGTCGATGATATTCAATGTAAATCCCGATCTTGTGCGAGAGACCAAGGTAGGCCTCAGTCCTTCAGACTATAAAGAGGGAAAATCACACACTTTCTATGAGAAAAATTAAAAGAAAGATAGCCAATAGTCATAAAGACAAGCCATGAGAAGAGCATTAAACTTGGCACCTGGAAAGTACTAACTGCAGCAGCTTTCTCGCCTATAACTGAATTCACAGTTGATGACTTTCCAACACCACCTTTCCCCATTACAAGGACCGTTAGCGAGCTCACATCCTACACCAGTTTTTTTTCTTTCTTAAATCTCTCTAAGACAAGAAGAAACAAACAGAAAGCAGATGAAGCTAGAAACAAGAAAGGAACCTCTTCTTTATACTTCCCAAGGATCTCGAGCAATTTAGATTGAGTAGCAGGTGGGAACTGCTGGATACCGATCCATTCACGAAGCGTTTGCAAAGCTGCCATGGACACAAATCCTTACCTACACTTCCAAGGAAAGCAAAAAAGGATCACAAAAGAGAAGACTAAATCATCTGCTAAGAAACTAAACAATCAGAAGACCAAAGAACAAAAATGAGTAATCGCCCATAAAAGAAAAAGTTGTCTGATTCCACTATCTGAATCAATCCTATAACTTTCTAGCAATTAAAGTCTCAGAAAATTAAAAAGAAGATAACTTTTTTTTACTAAGAACAAAAACCCTTAAAATCCATCTTCATTTGCCGTTGTCTCCATTAGTTTCTTTTTTCCAGATCTTTAAATGAAAATAATCTCATTGCTTTAGAAACGAACATGGCGCAAGTGGGCATACCAAAAACTAATAACTTAAGCACTAAACTAATCAAGTATTGAGAGATAATCAGAATCCTAAATCCTGAACTGGGGTCAAATGCCAATTTATCAAATGAGCATACTTCTAAGTGGACGAAGTGAAAACCAGATAAAGAAAGAAAACGAGAGAGAGAGTAACCTACCTGAGCTAGAGTTACTAGTGGCGGATATTCGTCGCCGGATTCGCTGACCTCGTATCAAATTAAAACCCTAGAACTGAAATTGACTTTTGAAGATGATTGATTGCTACAAATCTCAATACATGAAAGTACATTCCTTTCAAAATTCAACCGGACTAAACCGAATGTCGTCGGTCTGCACCAATGACGAATTTGCCCTTTTGGCATTTTTTCTTCCATTTACTGGGTTGGAAAGCCCAATAAGGAACTGAAACGGCCCAGATTACTTGTCCTTGTTTTGTGGATCGTCTTTTCTCTAACACACACACCAGGATTTAATCTGAGACTCGTTTCATCTTTTTTACTCGGCGAGCTTGTGAAGAAGAAACTGGTGATTTCATCTCCTTCGATCACTCCCAAGGTATCGTCTTGTTCTCTCGCTCTTCGCCTTCACTGATGGTGATGATTTTCGTTTTCCTTTGAATGAATGTTCTCTCTGGCTACATTTCTGTGGATCTCCATTATTAAGAATTTTCTCCTCCTTCTAAATTTCGCGATCCTGTTTCATGAATTTGATCCGCTTGTGTTGATTTTGATTCTACAGTTATGTTTTTCGATTATGAGCCTCTGATGCTCGTAGATCCGCTGGATCTGCGATGAATTCTTTTTATATTTTCGATTCGCTAGTCTAGTTTCGTTTGGATTCGTGTATTCGAGATCTCTTCCTCTATTACGTGATTTATGATCCTGAAGATCAAATCCCGTTTGTTTCTTCTGATCTCGCTCTAACTGGATTTACTCTAACATTGGTTCTTTGTATTTCAGATTCGCATTACCTTTCTTATAATCGCCGAGATTGTTCGAGCCTGAATAATCAAAATGGTATTGACTTTTGTTCTATGATTGGTTTTTTTCTTTTTCCTTTTTAGTGCATCTTCGCAATTTGGTGTTAACTTTAGTGTTTGATGAGTGTCTGGCGCGTTTTCTAAAGTTGGAACCTGTGCTTTATAGGTTGTGCTTGCTGCTGCCATTGTGGTCAAGTCTGGGAAAGGTTATTTTCATCTATCTTTGACTTTGTCTTCGAATTCTCGTTTTTCAATATTTTTGCGTTTTTTCTAACTTTCTTCTTTTTTATGTAGTGATTGTTTCCAGACACTATGTGGATATGTCCCGTATCAGAATCGAAGGTCTACTTGCAGCTTTTCCTAAGCTGGTTGGAATGGGAAAGCAGCATACCTATATCGAGACGGAGAATGTGCGATATGTTTATCAGCCTATTGAAGCTCTGTTCCTGCTTCTTGTTACAACTAAGCAGAGTAACATTCTAGAAGACCTGGCCACCCTTACTTTGCTCTCCAAACTTGTATGCTTCTTTCTTTCTTTCTTTCTTTTTTTTTTACTTCTGCTACTTTATTTGAGGAGATTATTGCCTTGACTCTGGATGTGTACTGGTTCTTAGTTCTTTTGAAAAGTGAGTGTTCCAAGTGCTGTTTGATCATTTGATTGTTTCTAGGTACCTGAGTATTCCATGTCTTTAGATGAAGAAGGGATTTCCAGGGCATCTTTTGAGCTCATATTTGCATTTGATGAAGTCATATCTCTTGGGCACAAGGAAAGTGTGACAGTTGCCCAGGTGAAGCAGTATTGTGAAATGGAAAGTCATGAGGAGAAGTTGCATAAACTGGTTATGCAGAGCAAGATCAATGACACTAAGGACGTGATGAAGCGTAAGGCTAATGAGATTGACAAAAGCAAGGTACATGACAGGAGCGCACCCTGCTGTTGTATTCTATTTCTGTAACTCCTATTAATATTTCTTATGTAATTCCTAGATTGAAAAGAATAAGCCAGGAGGATTTTCGTCCATGGGTTCAATGGGATCTGGAAGACTTGAAAGTGGTTTCAATGAATTGAGCATATCCAGTGGTGGCGGCGGTGGTTATGGAAGTGGTTCTGGGTTTGGCATGATTTCAGATGTCGACCCTATCAATACCAAACCAAAAGGTTAGTGTGCTTTAACTAGTGGATCATTCACAAATGACCGTTCAATCCCAAGTATTCAAATCAAAATGCCCTTCCATCTCGGGTTTCTTAAGCGCCTCTATATATATATACTTGATTTCGATTAGATAATCTCTTTGTTTTGAAATTCTTATCCACCGTGCTTAACTTCACAGATCGATCACGGTCTTCTGTTACTGCTCCTCCTAAGAGTTCTGGCATGAAACTTGGCAAGTCGGGAAAGAACCAGTTAATGGAGTCCCTTAAAGCAGAAGGTGAAGACGTCATTGAAGATGTTAAGCCTACTGGCCAATCCAAAGCAGCTGCCCCACCTCCAACTGATCCTTTCACATTAACTGTTGAAGAGAAGCTCAATGTTGCATTGAGACGAGATGGTGGACTTAGTAGCTTTGATATGCAGGGAACCCTGTCACTTCAAATTCTTAACCAAGAAGATGGATTTGTCCAAGTCCAGGTACTCCAACGTTCTTTCTTAACTATTTCCAAGAGCTTCCTATGCATTTTACAGTTTTCTTGAATTCATCACTTTCTGTATTTTATCTTTGTATGAATACATCTATGTTTTACTTTGTCTTCAGATTGCAACCGGTGAAAATCCCGAAATTCTTTTCAAGACCCATCCCAACATCAACCGAGATATGTTCAATAATGAGAATATTCTAGGGCTGAAGAGACCTGATCAGCCATTTCCCACTGGTCAAGGTGGAGATGGTGTTGGTCTTCTCAGGTGGAGAATGCAAAGAGCAGACGAGTCTATGGTGCCACTAACAAGTAAGGCTGTGGAGGTTATCGTGTCTGTTTTTTGACAGGTTTACATGTAAATGTTTGTCCCATTGATGTAAATCTTTTGTCTGATGCAGTAAACTGCTGGCCTTCAGTCTCTGGAAACGAGACATATGTCAGCCTCGAGTACGAAGCCTCGTCCATGTTTGATCTGACTAATGTCATCATCTCCGTACCACTTCCTGCTCTGAGAGAGGCACCAAGCGTTAGACAATGCGATGGGGAGTGGAGGTTTGAAATGGAATTTGGCTTTTTTCACTCTGGTTATCTGTTTATTTGTTCTGAGATGAAAGTCATGATTGTTATATCCAAATCTTATGGTTCATATCTTTGTGAATAATATTAGGTACGACCCAAGAAATTCTGTTCTGGAATGGTCTATACTACTTATTGACAACTCCAACCGCAGGTAACTAATGATGATATCATCAGTTTAAAACTATACTTCAGAGTTTTGTTTTGACATGCGTATATAAATAATACATGAAAAAATCTTGTTGCAGTGGCTCAATGGAGTTTGTTGTGCCTCCAGTGGATTCATCGGTGTTCTTCCCCATCTCTGTTCAGTTTGCAGCGACAAGTACCTACAGTGGCTTGAAGGTATGAATCTTGGTCCTCTGGAGAAAACCCAAGTTCCATATTTTGGTTTATATGAGAATTTTGAAGGCATTTTATATTGGATTACAAATGAGAGGCTTGTTCAAAACGGTGCAGGTGACTGGAATGATTCCTCTGAGAGGAGGTGGTGGTGCGACTCCTAGGTTTGTGCAGAGGACGCAGCTGATTGCCCAGAACTATCAAGTCATATGAAACACTCCTTTGGGGGCATCGGTTGTTTTTAATTTCTTCTATACTATCTGGTGTTGGATTTCGCTCTTTTTTTTGGATGCCAAAAGTACAATCTTAATTTTCTCGGATTTTGCTAGGATATTTCTTTCTCAACTTAATTCTAAGACATTATACATATTCATATCTTCTTTTTTTACCAACTTCTTTTTCAATGTTTTAAGGATACAAGTACGATTTACAATCGTTTTTTTACTTCTTTCACTAGTTCCCAAATAATTCATTGTCATTTCATTGCAAATCATACAAACATTTACTCATTTATACATTTTTGTGTAGTTGTCTGATTAAAGATTGCATCTACATATTTCACATAAATCAGTTTTTTAATTGTTGATATTTTAGTCACAAAAAAAATATTAACCAAAAGAATGATTTACTTAAGTACATTCGATCCCTATATTCACACGGCATTGAGAGAGAAAGTGTTCAGCTTCGTTGGTCTTGCATCAACGTCGTTGCCATTCATTTCTCCACCGCAAAAGTATCGGAATAGGAGCACTTTCCTTGAAGACTCTTCGACCATCTCTTGTTGTATACTCATACTTCCACTGTGGTCCTAGATAGAAGCCATGTAATTGCGGCTCCACCAAGCAAGCCACCAATGTAAATTCACCAGAGGAAACATCGGACCACTGATCCGAGAAAAATCAGACTCGTTAATACAGTTGAAGGTATGATCTGGTCACTTACATGTCCCCAGTTATCTATACGTCTGGACATTAGACCCATTGCCTGCATAGTGATCAAAGCTTGTTAGAACTTGAGAAATATAATACAAATTTATATATTTTTTTGTAATGCAGTTTTTTTTTTTTTTCTNTTTATTACTTACCATATATAATAC
>Ga0041059_1001811_pt1 | contig 16662 bp, 17 predicted proteins | sample AraColnosormetaG_FD_56232 | JGI IMG/M metagenome (GOLD analysis project Ga0041059, IMG submission 56232) | Arabidopsis roots microbial communities from North Carolina, USA - Col MF nosort | ecosystem: Host-associated > Plants > Roots > Unclassified | place: USA: North Carolina | collected...
TTTAAAAAAAAAAAAAAAAAAAAAGAAGACAAAATAACTAAATGGATCATTTGCAAAAATAACCATATTTGATAAACTATTTAAGTATATAGCACTATATATGTATAAATTAAAAAACTAACATAGAGGGCAAGTATAATGACCAAATGTGGTGGTGGTGATCAAAAGTGATGGTGGTAGTGACTAGTGACCAAAGATGGTGATGATGGTGGTTATTGTCACGGTGCTGGTGGGAGTGGCAAAAGGTTGTGGTGCTGATGGGAGAGATTAAAGGTGGTGGTGATGGTGATGATGATTAAAGGTGATGGTGGTGAGTGGTGACGGACTGTGGTGTGATGGTGGCGGCAGTGACGGTGGCTGTAATGACGGCGGCAGTGGTGGTGATGACTGTGACGGCTATGGTGGTGGTGACGGCGACAGCCGTGGTGGTGGTGACGGCGGCGACGGTAGCCCGTGGTGGTGGCCGTGTTATGATTTGGTGGTGGTTGATGGTGATAATGATGAGGACAAAATTGTAAATAATATATATTACACACAAAATATAATGAAAGTTTTTTTTTTAGGTTAGTTTCTTAATTTATAAATTTTTGTTGGTTATACACCCATATTTCCCTAACTAAATACTCTTTTAAACCGGCGATTTACCATTCTATTGATGAATCGATTCACGTCAAATTTTGAATAAATTCTACCCAAATCTTCTTCAATATTGAACCTGGTTTTGAAAATTTAACATTTCTCCTTTACAAGATAATGAAAGAAAGCCAAGATATATCATTTCTCTTTTTAACCGACCAACATTCACATCGGGCTTTTGGAAAGCCTTAAGAAAGAAAAACATTCCAACAAGAAACTTGTTTACAAGCCCCCTTCAAGTCACACAGAGTTGGTCCATTAACAATTTTAAGTATTGTAGATTTGATTAATCTATGTTAATCATGTCCAATGTCCATATTGTTAGATAAAAGAAAGAAAAAAAATCATTAAAAACCCATAGATTGTGTGAAGAAACCAAAAAAAAAACATCCCATAAATAAGAAGATCCCTTAACAGAAGGTTAAAAAAAAAAGATCAGAGTCCTTTGGATTCTTCAATTGCTTAGTCTCATAAATCCCCAAAATCTCTCCACCCAGTTGGATTTGCAGCTCTCTCAGATTCATCAGTTTCTTGATCTCTTTGTTATATTCAATTTCACGAAGATTGTATCCAGAGCAGATGGGTCTGGAAGCTTCTTTCTTTCTCAGTGATTTCGATCGTTCCATGGACCAGACGTACGATGCCTGAGCTGCGTAGCAACGCACGCAGAGATCGGGATAAGAAGAACCCGAAGCAGAACCCAATTGCTTTGAAACAATCACCTGTTAGGAGAAATCCGAGGCGGCAGCTGAAGAAGAAAGTGGTGGTGAAGGAAGCGATCGTTGCAGCTGAAAAGACGACGCCTTTGGTGAAAGAGGAAGAAGAACAGATTAGGGTTTCGAGTGAAGATAAGAAGATGGATGAGAACGACAGTGGTGGTCAAGCAGCTCCAGTGCCTGATGATGAAGGAAACGCTCCTCCACTTCCTGAAAAGGTGTCAACTTTATTGTTGGTTTTGTTGTTTTTATGAGGTTTTAGTTCATCGGAATTGTCTCTTGCATTGTGTGTTGTGTTTTTTGATTAGGAGAAAGCTCTCAAACTTAGGCATGCCACTTAAAGTTAAAACTTTCTCTTGTAGGATGATTTGATTATTGACTCCTTGGTTTTTACAGGTTCAGGTTGGTAATTCACCCATGTACAAGTTAGATAGAAAGCTAGGCAAAGGTGGTTTTGGACAAGTTTATGTTGGTCGAAAGATGGGCACGAGTACTTCTAATGCTAGATTTGGCCCGGGAGCTTTGGAGGTATGCTGTTTGTGTTTGCAAGTTTACTTGCTTTCTTTTGGTTTTCTGTGATCTGTAATGTGATTTTGATGTGTCCACTTTTGTAGGTGGCTTTGAAGTTTGAGCATAGAACCAGCAAAGGATGTAACTATGGGCCACCGTATGAGTGGCAAGTTTACAAGTGAGCGTTATGGTCTCTTGTCTTTGGCTCTAGGATTCATCTTCTGCTTGTTCAAATAGTTTGTTTATAAAAGGATGAGATAACTAATGATGCTTTATCATCTGTTCGTCCAGTGCACTTGGTGGCAGTCATGGTGTGCCACGAGTTCATTTTAAGGGTCGGCAGGGCGATTTTTACGTGATGGTATGTGGAATTTAGTCAGGTCTGAACAAGAGCACTTGCAGTATGAGTAATTACTGTTTTTAATCTTTCATACAGGTTATGGATATCCTTGGGCCTAGCTTATGGGATGTTTGGAATAGTACCACCCAGGCGTAAACATTCACTCTGAGAAACATTTACTTTATTTTGTAGCATCTGAAGATTTTGTTATATGAACCATTGATAAACATAATTTTTCCTGAGATGAGCCCTTCAATATTGGTGGCACTCACCATATGATTTGTGTGTTTTATACATTCCAGGATGTCAACAGAGATGGTTGCATGCATTGCAATTGAGGCAATATCCATATTAGAAAAGATGCATTCTAGAGGGTAATTTTCTAATATTTCTGCTACTGTAACTCTCTTTCTTCAAGTGGTTTTTATTTGCTAAGAAGCAGTGCTCCTGTTTCTACAGATATGTGCATGGCGATGTAAAACCAGAGAATTTTCTGCTTGGGCCTCCTGGAACTCCTGAAGAGAAAAAACTTTTCCTTGTAGACCTCGGCTTAGGTACACTTTATTTTTGTTATAAGAGTGAGCGTACTTTATTGTCTTTCTGCTGCTTATCCAATCTGTTGATCTTGCAGCATCCAAATGGCGAGATACTGCAACTGGACTACATGTTGAATATGACCAGCGTCCTGATGTTTTTAGGTAAGTTGATTCAGCTAGGCATAAAGCCTGTGAGATTGATTCTTATCAGGGACTTCAACTTTAGGGTACTTATTAACGTGTTGGCTTTTTCATTTTCAGAGGAACAGTACGTTATGCTAGTGTACATGCTCATCTTGGCAGAACTTGCAGTCGGAGGGATGACCTGGAATCTCTTGCTTACACTCTTGTTTTCCTTCTTCGAGGCCGGCTTCCATGGCAAGGGTACCAGGTTGGGGACACTAAAGTTATTTGTTTTATTTCCTGGCAACTTTCCTTGTCAATCATTAACTTGGTCTATTTGTTAGGGAGAGAACAAAGGTTTCCTTGTTTGCAAGAAGAAGATGGCCACTTCCCCAGAAACTCTTTGCTGCTTCTGTCCCCAACCTTTTCGTCAGTTTGTCGAGTATGTGGTCAATTTGAAGTTTGATGAGGAGCCTGATTATGCTAAATATGTCTCCCTTTTTGATGGAATAGTCGGCCCAAACCCAGACATTAGGCCAATAAATACTGAGGGTGCACAGAAGGTGATTTGGTGATCTTCTTTATGAAACATATATTGAGGTTTACTATTTAGCTCCGGTCTGAATGTCTAAAGTTTTTTCGTGTTTGTCTGGTGTGAAGCTCATACATCAAGTGGGTCAAAAGAGGGGGAGGCTGACAATGGACGAGGAGGATGAACAACCAACAAAGAAGATCAGATTGGGCATGCCAGCAACACAATGGATCAGCATTTACAGTGCTCACAGACCAATGAAACAACGGTGACATCTTGGATCATACTTGAGAATTCTTCGGCTGTACGTTGATGACCATGCAGCTGACATGTCTTTTATCTTTGTGCAGATATCATTATAATGTTACTGATACAAGGCTTGCACAACACATTGAAAAAGGAAATGAGGATGGGTTATTTATCAGCAGTGTGGCTTCTTGCACGGATCTCTGGGCTTTGATCATGGATGCAGGAAGTGGCTTTACGGATCAAGTTTACCAGTTATCACCAAGCTTTCTCCACAAGGTAGCTTCATTTAATATTCTGGGGTAGTCATTTGTCATGTCTGCACTGCTGCTATCACTTCCATTTTATGATATTCTCCAACTTGTGTATTTTACCATTATTTTTCATCTCATAGGAATGGATTATGGAACAATGGGAAAAGAATTACTATATTACAGCAGTGGCAGGAGCAAATAGTGGGAACTCATTCGTGGTTATGTCAAAAGGTATTCTTGTTTTACTCCTTTTGAATGCAGGTGTAACAGTTATTTCCGTTTTATCTCTGTTTCACAGTTTTCATCATTTGTATTCAGGGACCCAGTATTTACAACAATCCTACAAAGTCAGTGATTCTTTTCCCTTCAAGTGGATAAATAAAAAGTGGAGGGAAGGGTTTTATGTTACATCAATGGCAACTGCTGGAAGCAAATGGGGAATTGTAATGTCTCGTGGGGCTTCTTTTTCTGATCAGGTCTGTGAAGTTTATATATTGTTTGGGTCTAGACTTAAAGAGAAGCATGAATCACATTGAATTACATCATTGATAATATGTTTTTTTTTTTTTGTGATTCAGGTTATAGAACTAGATTTTCTATACCCTAGTGAAGGTATACATCGTCGATGGGAAAATGGCTACAGAATTACATCAGTTGCTGCAACTTGGGATCAGGCTGCCTTTGTTCTTAGTGTGCCAAGAAGGAAGCTTACCGATGAGACACAGGAGACTCTTAGAACCTCTGCTTTTCCTAGTAATCATGTCAAGGTTTGCTTGCTGGTCTCTTATTCCTTTATCCATTATTATTTGGCTTTCCAACTTCTTGGGGTGTAATATATCTATTTTATTTTTTCTGCAGGAAAAATGGGGCAAGAATCTTTACATTGCATCGATTTGTTATGGTCGAACTGTGTCATGAAGTTCTAAATTTTTTGTTAGGATGCATCTCAATTTAGCTTTACCATATATCCGCTAAGAAAAAAGAATCGTTGTGATCAGTGATGGTATGGGCTTAGGGAACCTTTTAGCAAGGTTGAATGAATGTTTGCCAAACTTCAGTGATGCTGCAATGTAGTGTATCGACTGCAAAAACTTATCCTACTTTTCAACTTGGATGACTTGTTTGATGAAAGAAGTTAAAATTTCTTTAGATTAAAAAGGTCTTGTATTATCTTCAACTAATGTTGATTTATTAGAAGTGAACGCCACAGTTTGATTTTATGTGGCTAGTAATGTGATTTTTATTGTGTTTCTTGCATGCCGTTTTCCGTTAATCGTGTAGGAAACCAGGGAGGGTCTTTGAACCTTTTGGTCTTCTTCTTTAGCTGAAAAATGAGGTGATGCTGGTTTACCAATGTTCCTTTGGAAATGTAATGATTTGTTTTCTGAGATCCAGAGATTGACAGTTCGAAGTTATATGGGTTGATTTTCCCTACTTTGTTGCAGAAGTTCTTCACTATTGTAAACTAACGTAGTGAAACTTTAAGTGCAGAATACGGGGCATGTCGGTACAACTGTTGCTGCCTGTATCCAAGTTGAATGGTAGTTATATTTTCTTCGTGCTCAAATGTATTGTTTGAAGCATGAAGAAGAAATGTGGGAAAGACTAAAGAAAATCTGAATGGCAATAGCAAATCTTTGACAATGGTGATTTGTTGCAACAGTTGCAGTATACAAGTTCACGGTGGTAAACAAGTCGAGCATTCTGATTCTATTCTCTTTCTTGATTTTCTGCCCTTGTTTTGTTCCAAATGTCTCTCTTTGAAAAATAAAAGTTGTGAAGTTGCATTGGCCATTTATTTGGGCATCTATAATAATAATGTTGACCTACTTATTGATCAAATACATTCATTCTCTGCATTGGCAAATATGATAACCACATGGCGCTGGTTTCAACAACCGTATTTAATCAAAATGGATCCACGCAAAGTACAAATCAAAATTGTGCACGATTTGAGGGACAATCCCAAATAATACTTTGATTCATCCCAAGCTTAACTCTTCGTGATACTTGTTTTAAAATCATTTCCTTAACCTATATTTCGTTTGAACTAAAAGCATATACATGAAGTAACGCTTCATTCCAAAAAATCTAATGCTCAGCGGCAACTGACTGAGAGTGAGAGACTGAGAGTTAAATTCATTTAGGTCTACACAAAACCCATAAGAGATTCAAGATTCCCGTTTAATCCTAACTATGGTTCCTCCATCACATTATGCTGGATATATATATTGTATGTATGCATATTACTTTAGAATTCTATACTCTAGTCAGCTTTGTGCTTTCACAAGCTATTTTGCAATATTCAGCATAGTGGGGAAGTTTAAGCTAGAAACCTTTCTATGGTAATTTGGTATTGAAAGGCGAATTGATCCGTGAGTGAGACCTGGTTTTAATGCTGTTTCAGCGCATGTCATCTGCAACCTGTGAGCCACGAACTGCCCAAAAAGACGATGGCTTCAACTTCTTGTTTGTCGCTGTGAAATGCCAACCAAGCTGGGTTTCGCACGTCGCACAGTTTGCAATTGTCCAAGCATACCTGCAGATTTAAGACATCAATCAGACTTGAAAGATCACAGATTTGTCTGCTTAATAAAGTACATGAACCAATGCTCTAAACAAGTTAGCATATGTCTATGAACACTTGGTCTAAACGATTTTCTTACAACAAACTGCGCCAGCTGCTTTATATGCTAATGCTCTAAACAATTAGCTTGTTTTGAACCAAAGCTAGTTTTCAAATCATACAACTTGGAAACCCTTAGGATCTATAATAGCTACTGAGCTATATTTCTTAACTACTGAGGTATCAAATGAGTGATAAGTACAGTGAAGGAAATAGGTCAACTGTTTCAAATGTAAAACTGGTTAAGGACAAATATTAATTGAAAACTCTTACCCAGGAAACCAGCTGTCCTTTTTAACAGGTCTACCTCTAAGCGCTATGTCATTTGCTTTGTAAAAGGTCATTATCTCGTGGACATAGCCATGTGGGTTTACGTAGGCACCAAGAGGACCTTCATTAGACATAACCAACATGTCTTTTCTTCTTGCTATGACAGTCTGCATTATTAATATGCAAACGTATCAGTAAGCCAAATATTCAATGAAGAGGAAGTGGAAATGGTATTTACCATGCTCACACAAAATACCTGACAGTGTATACATCGAACACGATCAAAACTTTCAAGCAATTCAATTTCTCGCTGCAATCTATAGGAGACTCCATCCAGCTCCAAGAGCTCTTGTCTAATTGACTCAGACACGGGAATTTTACTCGCAATGGAAAAGGATAGAATATCTGGTTTATTCACAAAAGCCTCCATGTTTGGAACCCCAACTATTTGCTTCCACAGATCTGCATTTTCTTTTAACATTAGCAGACGCTAAATATGTGTGCTACTTATAGAAAACGATCAAAATAAACAAGGAGTTTACCGACTGCTCTTTGAGCAAGATAATATGAGTCAAACATCCTATACGCCCAGAATGGCCAAAATGCTCTTGGCGTCATACGGAATCGGCTTAGATCAGTATTTTGCCGGAAACTTGCCAGCCTATTTTGCTTCTGATATTTCTCTTGTGAAACAGGAGTCTTGCCAATTGCCGATTGCTCGTCTTCATTTTCGTTGTCATGGCTAGAAGCTAAACATCCAATGGACCTCAAGCTGTATGGATTAGACCCACTAGATTGGACTGTAGAGGTGCTGACTACTTGATCATCATCACTACTTGTTGAGTTACAAAATATTGAGTCAACTACTGAATAATGAAGTCTTTTTTCTGACGGAGAAAGAGCACTTTCAAAACTTTCTTCAGAATTTGCTTCAGACTGTGCGTCCATATCTCTAAGAGGTGTAGATAAAGATGCTGTACCCAAGGGATAGCGACCTCGCAACTTGCTTAGCGGTACCAGTTTTCCAAACGCGTCCCTGGGAGTCCTCAAGGGCACATCTTCATCAACAATTTGAACCTCTCCGCAAGTCTGCAAGAAGGATTTAAAAGATATAAGCCTCTGTCACAGTAAACAAAGATGCATTCCCCATTTCTACTAATAAAGATGCAGAGTGTCTATGTATATATATGAGAAAATGTCCATACAAATCCTTCAACGTCAGTCCAGCGATGCTTTAAACGGAAACGTTGTTGTCCACGAGTAATAACATTGAATGAACCATCACCAAGTCGACGGTATTGTCGTATCTGTGATTATCACCGAAAATAGTATGTTACATATCAAGAACAAGAAGATCCAAAGATCCAAAATAAATCCACCAATTAAAAATATAAAACAACAACCATAGCATTTCCCAACTTCCTACATCAAGACCCCTGTCTCAGCCATTCCTCCAGAAACATTGCACAAATAATTTAAGAGTCCATAGTACTTTAGGCAAGAAATCGATCAACAAGAATGCCAAGTGTAAAATATATTTATTTCTTAAGATATACCACCAATCATATCAGATATTCAGATCCCACAATTTCAAATACAAAACTGCAGATATTTTCAAATACAAAACCACAGAGGTCTTAGATTAGACAAAGCAAAACAAAGATTTAGAAACAGAAAACTGAAAGGTATAACTTCATCTAACAATCATTTGAAAGGAAAGGAAATAAGAAAATATAGAAATATAACCTCTGCGGTTGTCCCCACACTGGCATACTTAAACTGAGCCCCTTCTCTGTAAACACGAATCTGAAGATAACAGGATGACTTTTAGATGAGTAATTTTTTATTGTAGAAAAGAACCAGATATTTAGAGAATCCAAAACAAGCAAAGCAAAAGATTAAGTCACCTACCACACCTATCGTAGAAGGAGCGTTAGCTTGGTTCAAAGCTCTCTCAACAGCAGCCAAGAAACTAGGCTGAATGATTCTAAGGGGGAGTGTTGCCTCAGGAAATAGAACCACTCCTGAAGTATTGCAAAGCACCAGTGTCAATGTCTTACATACATATTTGAGTACAAAAACAATAGCAGGAGATATATGACTCATCTTAACATACATGTCTTACACAAATTGGTTTAAAGAAACAGTACTTCTTGCAAATCCGAAGAAAGAATCATGGTGTGCTCTTTGAATTCAAGTTAGCATCCCATGTCAGTGAACAAGCAACTAGATTCTTAAACTAAAGCTACAGAAGTCACCACACCATATTATTATAAATACCTTCAAGATAGAAAAGCGGGATCTTCAATACCGTTCCTCCATCCACAAAAGAAACTCTGTTTTGAGTGTCTTCAACCTCTGTTAAACATTACAAAACCATATAAGCTCAAATGTGGTAAACACATAAGAAACTACCTCGGAAAGAAACAAGACGGGAGAATCGATCCGTACCGCCAAGATACATATGTAAAGAAGCCAAAGCTGGGTTGAACATAAGTTCATCATCACCGAGGTTACCACTGTCAAGCACCACCAAATGCCAATTCAGAGATTACTGATTTGTTGGATCCGTTATCTAAAGGATTACAGATTTACAACTATCAAACATCACGAAACCCTAACTAAGCAAGAACTCGAAAATCAAACTGGTTTAAACACTTGAAACTGATTCTAGCAACACATTGAGCCACGCGTAGTCACTAGAAATAGGCACGAAGAGAGTGTAGAACGAATAAGTAACAAACGATCGTAGAGGGAAACCAAAAGGCAAGTGTTAAGAGGAGAGATTGGCTCACGAAGCTTGAGCGTGGGAAGAGAAAGGAAATGAAGAGAGATCATCATTATTATCATCGGAATCGGAATCGTGAAGGTCATCGACTTCTTCGACTTGTAATTCCTCGAAATCAAGCTCACGAATCTGCTCGATCTGAAGTCTCTCTCGCTCTCGAATCCTCTCGTCGTCCATTTCTCTCGAGTTTCGTTTACCCGCCAGTAGAGAGAGTCCCCTTTCGCCACCTCCGCGTTTTCCAGGTTCGTCTCCATCTGGATTGGGAAGTTTATTGGGCCGGTTTTTGGATCCAATACCCGGCCCAACTATCACGGGTTAATATATGATTATAGTTTTAATTATTATTCCGTTACCCACGTTTTTTTTTTTTTACTTGCAAATCATATGAAAGCGTCTATATTGAACAAAGTTGTTTTCCCACGCCATCTACGAACAAAGTTGCTAACAAATTGATCAATCACTTATATTGACATAGATTAGATTTCCAACCATAATTCAGCCAAAAAAGAAAAGAAAAAAATTAGTACCACTACTACTAAGTAAGTAGTAATTATACAATTCGATTTTCAAATTTAAAAAATGACACAAGACACAATCAAAAGACCATAAGTCTTGCCATCAAGAATGAAGCTTTATAAGTTTAACACTTAACAAGCTACATGCTAAGTACAACGTCAGCCACCGTACTTGCAAAGGTTCTCGAAACCCATGTACTCATGCCGTTGGATTTTGCCGATCATATTCACTATTCCCACGCCACCTACGAACAAAAAGAAACAACGATAACAACATTACATATTGTGATAAAACCCGCCCGTGGCTGCGAAAATAGTGTTGGGTGAGAGGGAGATAATGTACCAAGCGATATCGCACTGATAAAGATCATGGACGCGAGGATGAAGATGATGAGAGATGCGCGGCCGATGGCTGCGATTAGCCTTCTGACTACATGCTGTCCAACCCAAGCTGCAATTGTTGCCACTCCCACAAGGTACAAAGCTGCACAAACGTAAACAAATAGTGAGGATATCGTGAAACTTTAATGGACTCCGTGGCCTTATTGAATAGAATGAATGACACAGAACTCACCATATGGAACAGGGAATCGTTTGAGAAGATAGTATTCTACAACAGACATGGATGATGAGAAAGTCATTGCAAAAGTGGCTGTGGCACTTGAGACCTACACACAAAAAAACACACAACTGTTGTACAATAACAAGTGATTCTAAATTATAATGTTGTAATAAATTCATTCACACCTGTGGTGGGACACCGAGCTCCAAGAACAATGGACCCATGATGAAACCTCCGCCTAAACCAAGTAAACCACCGACTATGCCTGCTATTATGCCAAATGTACAATACATAACAAGCTGACCAACGGTGAAATTCGAGTCTCCTTGTCCCTTAGACGCAATGATTCTTCTACCCTGGTACAAAGCTACTGCTTCATAGCCTGATACACCAACTGCAACCGGAATCTAAATTACAGTAGCAAAGCGTAAGTATTTGTAAGCCGTATACGTAGATCTCTCTGCAAGAAAATGTAACTGACTACGTACCTGTAACAGATTTATGACCCAATATGCTACTGAACAATTAGCCAGATTTTGCTGTTTCCACAGTAGGACATGAAAAGTATCAGCAAAGTTTGCACATGAACAATATATATGTGAATTGCTTGATAAAGACCAATAAATAACCTTGGATATCTGCAGCGCCAGGAACACAATCCAGACAAACACGAGAAGTCCCAGTTCCTTCCAGTATACATTTTCAATAATACTTACCTACAGTACATTAGCATGGTTAGTTGTGACATAACTTGCAAACACAGAAGAAGCACTAGTGTAAAGAGAATAGCATTTACTTCTTCTTTCTTTTTGTTTCCAGGGTTCGTGCTCGGGGCTGCGGGAAGAGGCACGTATTCCACTTCTGTGCCAGATACACCTAACAAAAAAGTAGATTATGTGAGGAATGTTTTCCCGATAAAAGAAAAAAAACAGAGATTGTAAAATAGTGGTCCCTGAAAAATGTTTAACAAACAAAAAATTAAACTCACCATTTGACTCTAAACGTTTAGCAGCCTCCTGTAACACAAAAGAAAAAAATTAGTTTGGTGGTTTTTCATTAAGATTGACACTATCTAGCAATAAATCATATAACAACCCCTCTTAGGTGTTAGGTGGTCCATTTGATGCCTTAGCAAGAAGTTATCAAGGTACCTTTTTCTCTATAGTCTCCTTGTTCCAAGTCTCAGAACCCTTCAAGAACGCCTTTGTTGACGTGCCTGCATACATACATTCATAACAAAACGGTGATTCGACGTCTAATTAACCGCGAATGGTGGAAAGGACGTATATTACGAAACCGATTACCAAGAAAGAGGACGATGAGTAGAACTGTAACCAACCAATCTGGAAAAATCACATTAAAAGCAACACCAATACTAATCCCAAGCATAAGCATAGGCTGGATCAGTAAAGCGAGATCATAATCAATGATAGGCATGTCAAGTGTTGGATGCCTCAATCTAAGATTGTAATACACAGTGGACACAGAAGCACCCATAATCATACCTAAGAAAATCATGTCAATATTAGTCAAAAAAACATCAAGACAAAAACATATAATGTTGTTAACTAAAAACTTACATTTTGAAATAGCTGTAGCTGATTTAGGATCAAACCCAATAATCAAACTAAGCATAGGTACGAAAATCCCACCACCACCAACACCACCTACACTACCAAACGCAGCTCCAAAGAATCCAACAAGTGTTCCCAATACAATTTGCCAATTAAACTCAAATTCCTGTTTATACAAATAACAAAATACATGTAATTCCGCGTCATATCACAAATGTAAACAACATTCGCTCTTTTGACTGACAAAAAAAAAACCATTAACATATAATTCTGACACAAGAGATGAAACTTAGAAGAAGAATGATACTTACAGGCCAAACATGACGATAACCTATTTGATCAGATTCCCATAGAAAATTGATAGCTTTAAGGAAGAAACTTGATTCATTTTCCCGCGTTTCGTCTGTACTTAACCTCAGAGATTTTCCTCTTCTCTCAGCGGAAACGAAAGCAAAAGCTAGAGAGAAATTGATTAAGAAGATGGTTACAGATCTTAAACCTAACCATTTCGATCTCAATTTCGTCATTGTATACGAAGAAGAATCACACTGATTTCAACGAGGATGGTGAAATATCCCCAAAAACTAAAGGAAGAAGAAGAAGAAGACAAATTCAAAATGGGAAATGTGTCGAAGGCTTCCACAATCTAAAGCGAGATCAGGATTCACACGACAGGTGCATAAGAGCCAAATTTACTCTGTTGAGAAAAAAAAAATGAAATTTCGAAGTGGAGAGGAGGTCTCGAATTTTTGTTTTATGAGAAATGCCAAGACGACGAGTGATTGCGTATGATGTTATCATTGATGATGCAATTAGGACACACACTAGATCACGTAATGACGTAATACAATTACTTTTTTATTTTTTATCTGTACTTTATAGTTTTATTTAGACAAGCAAATGTCCGTATTCGGACCACCTGCCATGGTTTGTATTGGAGGATTGGCGGAAAAAATGAAAGACTGAAGGAAAATGTGTCTGTGTATTCTAAAGTGAGTTTTTTTTTTTTTTGTCGGCCGGGCCACAAGGACTGGGTCCAAACTCCGGTAGTCCGTTTTCTACATCTATAGAGTCAAACTCCAATTGAGAAGAGATAGTAACTAGTGGTGACAAATGAAACTTTATAGAATTGGAATCGATACGGGAACCGTTATGTATTTGGATTACTTGAAATATAATTCTAAATATCCGATCGGTTTTAGAATTTGGTAATATTATATACCTTTGCCCAAAAAACAAAGGTATATTATATACCTTATGAGTCATAAGACTCAATTTCGTATGTGGGCTAAGTTAACAGATGGACCTTTTAAAGAGTTATAGGCCCAAGTAGATATGTTCTTGGAGAAGCCCAGTTGACGATTCTTTCTTGACATCTTTTGTTCATCGAAAAATTTGCGACATACATTTTGACTATTTATTTTTGTCTGGAATTTTCAACAGATTTAAAGTTTTGTCATAAATTTGTCACAAGTTGGTTGAGAAATTTCAACAGAATGTATGTCACAAAATTTCGTAATGTTTCAGCAGGAATTTGGATGTTTTCCGCAGAAATATATGTCTACACATATCATAGTTATAAGACGCAGAAAAAATACAAAACGTTTATAAGACCAATGTAATTTTATTATAAAGTTATAAACTCAGTTACTCTAATTACTGTAATGTTCACTAATTGTATATTTAGTTGTCACCAGCAAAACGAAGTCAGATTTAAAGACAAAACAACGTCTACTTTGACTATTGTTTTGTAGTTCAGTAGTCAGATTAGATACCGGCATTTAAAATGCTCCCTTTCACCAATTAATTATTCATACAAGTTGGCTAACGCAGTTTCACAAGCCTTTCAAAGCTGACTTTGAATTAGTCTCAGTTTTACGTCTCCTTATCCATCCATCTACTACAAAATATAAATAACACAGCTAAGATATTCACAAAGACACAAGACGAAATATTCAACCAACAAAACAAAGACAGAACAGAACAGAAGGAAGAAATGATGTTAGAATCTTCAAGCAAAAAGAGATGGAACGTTAACGTGTTATCATCAGCTTCATCTCACAGAGAGACAATTGTACTTGGAAGATATAGCAAGAGTTGCAGAGAACAGAAGCAACACCAACGAAGAGAAAGGCTCTTGCCCAAATGGAAGGTTTTGTTGATGAAGCTTAAGCTCTTGCCTTCTCGTGCTTCTTCCACTAAGGTCGTGGCTTATGAGCCTTGTGATTACTCTTTGAATTTTGATCAAGGTCCAGGATGGCACGACCACGATGAGCCTGAGAATCTTTCACGGTCTTTCTCCTGTCGCTTCGCTGATCCCACACGGATCCGAGAAACACGCTTTCTCTTGTATTAAGTTTACTTTTCTTTTCTCCTTCGGTTTCTTTAGACCTTCTTTTAAATGATGAGATTATGTGGCTTAGCATTGTAAACAAATGAAAAGAAAAGTTAGGATCATTGAGTTAATTTTATTTGTTCTAGTGGGAGGTCATAAATTATAGTATGTCTCATTACTTCTCAGTCACTCTTCCTTTCCGGGTTTCTCTACTTCTGTAAAATCATTTTGTCTACTATATTTGCTTTCGTTTTTTTAAAAGAAAATATTGAAAAACTTTATAGTAATAAGATGGACCTTAATTTCACATTAATCTACTTCCTAAGCATTACAATTTATAAATCATTAATGATTCATAATACACAATATGTGCAAATATTATACTATAGTCTAAGTACAATTGTGTAAGTCATATGTGCAAATATTATATAGTCTAACTACAATTGTGTAATTTATATGTAAGTGCTTAGGTTTAATCTCATCTCATGTATATATAAGGCATGGCCTACTATTGAATAAAGTAGGAAACCTTTATACCAAACTAGGCTTCTTGACACTCCTTTCTGTCTTGGGCAATCAGTAGAACTTTGATGCCTTTATGCAGCAACTATGCATAGTATACTCGAAGAACAATTGAGACCGAACGTGTGCATCTTGAACAATGGACACTAGAGGAAGACTATCACATTTTTGATTGTTAGATTTTGGTTTTGTTTTTCACCTTTTGGTTTAAGAGTTTTGTTTTTCATTATTCCTTTGTATTGAATAATGAATTGCATTGTTCCTTTGTATTGATGAGTACGTAGTGGAATATTTTTATTATAGGTCAATTGATGAATTTATATTAATGATCAAAATGTCATTACAAACAATACGGAAGACTAAACCAACCAAAGAAAAGTTACAACAACAAAGCTAGTAAAAACAGACACAAGGGAAAACATTTTATAAAGAACTATTAGACAAATCTAAGCGAAACAAACCATAAATTAGAAACAGAGAATTAAAAACAAAAGCTAAAAGTTGTTCCAGATTATTATTCCACACCCCTTTCTTAACCTGCAATTACCAAATGTAGGATCCTAAAACTTCTTGACGAAGGTTAATAGAGTGATACTACTTTTTCTTGGGAGATTTCAGAGTATCTTATTTCTTTACATCGTGAACCTTTTGTTTTTTTCTAGCTATCTATGTTATTCATGATGGAATTTGAGCTTTGATGATTCACCAATCATCAAAGTACCGTGGGACTTACCGAAGTGATATCATCTTCAGTACTTGGACTTACATTAGAGCCTATTGATGCACGTCTTCTCCATGAAGATGACTGTGGAAATGAGCCTCCAAAGTTTAGGTTCGTATTGATAACATCACATAATAACGTAAGTAGAAGAATTCGCATAAAAAAAAGTAGAAGAATAAAAAAATTCGCATACTGAAATTCGTAAAATAAAAAATCGCATTATAAATTCAGCAATTATATACTCATTTATTTTGTGTTTTGATGTTTCGGTAAACATTATGCATATTTTCTTAATTGGTAAAACTTTTGCATATTCGCATAATCTATCAACAATGGTTTTTCGATTCAACATCCTCCACATCATCTTCTCTTTCTTCCACATCATTTCCTCTCTCTTCCACATAATAATTCAATACCCACTCAAATTTTATACTCTACAATGGTTTGTTTAATAAAATTCAACACCCTACCCCACAAATTTTTTTTTCATTATTTTTCTTTTCTTTTATGTTTTAAATGGATAATTAATAGAATTTTGGGTGTTAAATGAGTTATTGTTGGGATGTTTTCTTTTATGTTTTATCGGCTAATGGATTTTTTTTAGTGAAAATAGATGTAATTTTTTCTGTGTCCAAATAAAATGAAACAAGTCTCTATTTATAAAGTTTGGAAAATGATGAATTTTAGTATAAAAATAATTTAAAACAAATAAATATTTTATAAGATAATTGATCTCCAATAATTCAGAGGAAAATAAAATATAAGAAATTTCAGTAGCAAATAAAAGAACAACACATGTCCTATCTTTATTTAACTCTCCCCCACAATTTCTGTCTCCAATTATTTAATGACAAGT
>Ga0041059_1001812_pt1 | contig 16634 bp, 9 predicted proteins | sample AraColnosormetaG_FD_56232 | JGI IMG/M metagenome (GOLD analysis project Ga0041059, IMG submission 56232) | Arabidopsis roots microbial communities from North Carolina, USA - Col MF nosort | ecosystem: Host-associated > Plants > Roots > Unclassified | place: USA: North Carolina | collected 2013-09-02
CTCTGCATTAACTATACGATTAGTTACTAAAATAAAACTTCCAAAATATTTAATATCATTTAAATACTACAAAATTATCATTTTTGATATTGCTTTTTTTTATGACTATAACAATTCGATTATAAGCAGCAAACCGTAGAGATATTTGATAGCAATTAATTACTACAAAATTACAAATTATTTAGACAATGGTTTATAAACATATCATAAATAAGATCAACATTAATAAAATAAATAGGTTTTTTTACGGGACGGGTTTGGCAGGACGTTAGTTAATAACAATTGTAAACTATAAAATGAAAATTTTTTATTGATAGATACAATTTGTAAACTTTTATATATACTAACTTTAAGAAAATAAATTGTCCCTGCGGTATACCGCGGGTTTAAATCTAGTACGACATTAAATCGAAAGATCAACAATAGCAATCCCGCTATATGTAGTTTTAAATTCGGTATTCTAAACATTGATTTTGTAAATATCAAAATAATATTACATATACTGAACTCTATGTTTTGTTTCTATAAACAAACAATTCTCTATTATTTCAGAAACCATAAGATTATGTTTTAACATTTTCTCACAAAAAGGAAAAAAATGCTTTGGTTTATCGATCATAAATTAATGTTTTTAGATCTGGTGATATATTTCACATATAATCTAATTGTTATGAATATTAAAGTTAAACTGGCCAGTAAAAACAACAAAATGGCATATATATAAACCCAAAAGTAATTAAACACAACCCATATGAGTGTCAGAGTTGTCTTTTTGCGAGAACAGAGCAATAAGATATAACATGTTCTTAGATGTCTTGTCCCGAGTTGAGCATATTCAAACACTATTATATAGTACCTATATAATGTTACGAGATTGTGATACACTATATGGTATCAATTCAAAATTCATAAATATTATATAGTACTTATAATAAGAGGGTGGTCAAGTGACATAAGGTATGACACAATACATTTACTTCATGCGCAAGAGAGAAATATATAAATGTGTATATGTAGTAGATAAGTCTCTACGACATGCCTAACCTTACGCCTTGGTCTCCACGACGGCACATACTTACATTGCTCTTTGGACCCATTTTGTTCTCTATTCACTTTAATGCGAGAGAATCATTTGGTACATGATAACTTATGCTATATACTGTTTATAATATAATTTGGAAACCATTCACCAAGAAAATGATTTATTTGCCTTCTTGTCCTTTCTTTTTTCTTTTTTCTTGTCGTTAACTTCTTGTTATTCTCTCTTGTCGATTAGTTAAATCTAATTATTAGCTAAGCAATAGTAATCGGTATAAACTATTTTAATAACAACGTATGTTTCTTTGTTACGTAACATGAAAATTGAAAATCAGATAAACAATTAATTTTTCCGATACGAATATCGCACTACCACGTGACGACGATGTACAACTACAAGTGGAAGCTAACGAAACAAGTGGGGCAACACTATTGAGTTAAGCCGTGGCCCATTTATACTAAGGCCCATTAGTCCCCATTTTCGAATACATAATCCATTTGTCCCAATCTACGATCGAGATCTACCACAACTATCTAGATCCAATGGCTCAGATTCATTCAGTTACATCAGCATAATAATACAAACAACATTTACTTCAGAACCAGTGGGCTATATCTCTAACAACATGATGTATACAATAAGCTGGCAACAATGGCGTTTCAAGAAGCCCAAGGTATGAATCCCATGGCGGAGCTAAGCCTGAAAGTGACGAATATCAGATACAGTGTAATAAGACCAATGCCCATCACTTTGTTCGGTCGCATTTCGTTGCGTGGGAGCATCACAAGAGACCAAATCAATCCGAATATTAGAAACCCTAGAGTGTAGAACAAGCTATTGTCCTCCGGGATCATGTAAGTCTCTGGACTTTTCGACCAAGCACCAAGAAACATCGACATACCTAACCCAACAAGCGTGTTAAACATTGGACCTGCGTAGCAACCAGACAACGCGATTTGTACCCCATCTCCACCGTTCATTGACAATGCGATGTTTGACACTAAGTCACCCATTGAGTTTCCCCAAGCAAGTACGGTTAGACCGAGTATTGACGGGTTGATTCCATAGATTCCACCAAATGTAACCAAAAGTGCAACAAGTTCGTTTGCAATCATGTAGAACCATACGATGCTCATGATGAATCCACCAAGTACCCAAGGGATTAAATATATTTGAGGTGGACGGTCGGGCTCTGTGTTTTTGAACGCGAGATATCCAAGAGTAGATCCAATCGCAATTCCGATAAAATAGGCTACAATGCGAGCTTGAAGACTCGTATCATCTTGGCTGCTCCAAAGAAAGGAAAGTAGGACAGGCGCCAGCGAGACACTAGCCACCGCATACGTCTTTGACCAGCTATCTTCCTCAATCAATGGGATTGTCAACCGTCTAGGAACAGTCAGTGGAGTTTCCAGCAAAGATGTGATTTTAGAACATAACGAGCTCTCGACTTCTGCACCATCTTCGGTCCACCCCCATGGAGGTCTTTCTTCATCATGAACATTGGCTTTTGCGAAATGGTTTGAATAGATGGCTACATTTGTAGCCCACATCCACTGTGGTAGAGAATCATGTAGCCGAGGTGGACCTTCACCGGTGTCAAGCTCCATCAACGGGCTGTACATAGGAATATCCTCTTCAACACTTGGGGAGGAGAACACACTTCCTTGCATTGGGAGCAAAGGCGTAATAGAATCCAGCTTCAACCTCCTGGAATGTTTCCTCAAAATCTCATTCGCAGCCACGAGAGAAGCATAAAACACATAGATCGAGACAAACGCAATGGCAATACCCACAGTCACCTTACCAACCATCAAAATCACCATCAAAGCCACCAATGTGAAAAGGAAGAAACTCAAGTCTCTGATGAAACATTTCTTATCAATCTTAACTTCTTTATCCGCAACACAAAGTGAAACAATCCCAACAACAACACAAGTCACAAACACTGCACCACCCAAGACGCTGTTGAGACCCACTTCCCCTTTATCTGAACCAACAAAAGCAGCTATACTCGCAAACACATCAGGAGCTCCGTTACCAAGTGGAAGCAAAGTAACACCAGCAACAGTTGGAGGCAACCTCAAAAGCTTAGAAAGCTTCTCCAACGAACAACAAAAGTAATCAGCAGCAGTATTACCCAACAGATAAAACAAAGCAACAAGCCAAACACCTAACAGTATATAACCCAAGATCTTAAAATCTCTGCAGGAGCAGTAAAAGAACTTGAGGTAATCAAAGAAGCCATCTGGAGAACAAATTGGATTCGATTTCAAGAATTCGCATTGATCAGCATAACCTCTATGTTCATGTAACCCAGAGCAGGATACAGTACTATCACCACTCAAGCTGCTATTACCAGAAGAGCCATTAGTGTCAACTTCACTCAAATGTCGACGAGGTACAGTAAACTGGCTAAACCCACGATTGAATTTACCACTAGAATCAACGAAAGAAAGATTCTTCAACAAAGGGTTCCTGTAAATATCGCTCTGATCAAAGAAGAAGATGAATAGGATTATAGCGCAAAGCCCATTGAAAATCCCTCGAAATTTGGGATTATTCGAGCTATACATAAAATTCACAGCTCTCATTTCGAAATCTGAAAACTTGAATCCTATCAACAACAACTACCCCCCACAGATCATAGCGTAATTTAGCTGCAAAACCACAAATCGGGAGAGAGACCTAGGGTTTTGAAACCCTAGGATCCTGGACGAGATTGAATCAAAGTTTTCAGATGCTCACCGATTTGAATCGACGTGATCTCTGATCAGAAAACCGTTTTCTCCGTACGAAACATCGATCGGTGAGAATCACTTGTGTCGGAATCTTAACTTGCTTAATTAGTATCCTAATTGAATTGGGTGGGTTTATTTGACCCGGAACCCAAAAGTTGACTCGTTGTATGAACCAAAGTCAAATGGTCAAGTTTTCTTTTTTCTTTCTTTAAAGTTAACGTCCAAGGGTCTGGTGAGTGGTGATACGAGCTATAGATATTAGATATTGTGGCTTAACAAATTGTATGATATAGAGACTGAAATAATCTTTACATGTCGCTAATTTGGTTTACACTAGGAACCATTTTCTATGTGACTCGGATCAACATGACAACCATGATGAACACACATGTCATGGCGAGGATCAAGAGCCACTGGAAGCAACTCGTCTTTGAGCTTTCTGAATAAATCTTTGTGGCTCTTACGGTTGCGTGTCCTGTGCTTGCTAAGCTTTGCTCAATGGCTTCCTCGGTAGAATCAAGTATCTGTTAATGTACCATCAACAACAAAAAAAAAACACAGAAAATGTTAAGAACAATGAAGCCAGTAGAAACAATATATGAACCGATATAGATTCTTCTCTTATCCCATTGTTGATGATAATTCATAATAGTAAGTATAATGGGTTTTGTAAGGAAAAAGGTTAGCATCTCACCTTTTCTGTATTTTGCACAGATTGGCTTATCATTTGACTTCTCTCCTTAAGTTGTCTCGCAAGTACCACCATTTCATCGGTTAGATCCTCTTGAAGCTTTCTGTCATCAAATGATCACCAATGTGACATGAAGTGGCATTTTCAACTCGAATTCAAAAGCATACACTCTTCACGATAATTTTGTTTCATTAAGGAAAGTGCATATACCTCTGCTTGTTAACTTGCGCTTGAGCTGCGGTGTCTAGTTTTATTGGTTTTGAGGGATCAGCGTCATAGCTTTGCTCTTTGGAACTTGCAGGCCTACCTCAATCAAGAAAGCAGCTAAGAAATGAAGGCAATATTTACAAGTTGAGAAGCATGTGAATAGTATTGCACGTACACGATTCTTCTTCTCAGCTGTGGAGAATTGGGGGTTCGTGTATCGTCTTCTACTTTGGGAGAACTATCGTTAGTAGAATCCTTTGCAAAAGCTTCATCAGATACCTCTGTGTGAGGCTGTAAATTTGGCAGGAATCAAAATAATTTGGTATTAGTTACAGAAGAAAAGCTTGAATTCTTGCAACTAAAAATGGTTGTACACCAAAACGTGCATGCCTGAAACTAAACTCATAGGGAAGTAAGAAAGCAAACTTCAAACCATTCTCTCAGATCAAATGCGGCTAGTAGTAAATAGGTAAGCATCATACAGCTAGAGCAGAAATATCATCTAATATGTTCCTCCAAATTTCTTAGCTGTAGAATCCAAATGAACAATCTCGTTCTAGTTCAGGTGACTTACCACTTGAGCAACTATTCGTGAAACAACAGCTTCAATCTTCTCATAGTACTCATTCACCTTAGCGTTTGTAACTCTGGTTAGAGAGATGAGCATAAGTATTTTGGTAGCATCAAATAGAGACACTCTAATTCGCCATATTAATTGAGAGCATATTTCATAATATTTTAGTCTTTCGACAATATCTCTACTTGGAACTGAATAGAATACCAAGCTATTCAATTAGAATCTCTAAACAGTTGATCCTAGTAGCAATCTTTGTGATTTCAACTCATTGAAATGTGAAAGATTTAAAATTACACAGCTGAAACAAGGAAGAGAGTAAGTAACCTGGGAAGCCCTTCAAGGGTCTTCTCTTCCGAGAGTTGTTCCAACTGTTCCCTCAAAGTAGCAACATACTGCAGATGGTTCACACATCAACATCAAAATCAAAATTGTAACAGTTAGAGAGGTTATAATAAGCACAAATTCTAATAGTTTATACATGAAAATATCCAAAAGAAGGTTACATGCATAAGCTTAGACTGGTTTTGCTGATTAGGTGCAGCTGAAAGTAATCTCATGAAATTGATTTCCGTTTTGCCGATTCCCATTTTAAGATATCTGATCATAGGAATGCCACATTCAGATGGAAGCCAGACACCAGAACAGAAACAAAGTTGAGGTAATCAAAGAAGCCATCTTGAGAGCAAAGTGGTTTTGATTCCAAGAACTCATATTTATCAGCATAACCTCTATGTTCATGAAACCCAGAAGAGCACAATACATAACTATCACCACTCAATCTGTTATTACCAGAACTAGCAGTGTTCAACTTCACTCAAATGTGGACGAATTACAGTAAATTGGCTAATCCCACTACTGAATTGACCTTCAAGGTAAACCCCAATCATTTGCCACTACGATCAACCAAAAATATAGATTCTTCATTCACTCTTATCAAAAGCTATACATGAAATTCAGAGTGTTCTCATTCCTAAATATGGAAAGTTGAATTCTATCAACACAATCAGATCATGCGACAATGAACTAGAAACCACGAACCAGAAATTGTTGGTAATCGTTTAGTGGACGAGATTGAATCAAAGGTTCAAGTGGTAATCGTTTTCTCCTGACGCAAAATCGAAAGAAAAAAGATCGGTAGCGTCGCATCCTAATCGGGTGACCCGGAAACCAATAGTTGATTCGTTTTAGTGGCGGTAAAACCCGGTTTGATGAACAAATATTAATGGGCCTGGCCCATACGAGGATGATCGTGGCAATGTCGATGATAACAACAACTCCTCTATTCGGGTTTATGTTGACCCGGAAAACGAAAGCATAGGACACGTGACACATGTGATGTGAGTGAAGCCAAAAATAATAATATTGGGAAAGGATGAACACAGCAGCTCAGCTTTCGTCTTCTCCGTCAATCCAATAAAAAAATCAGCAACCGTTGTTTGTTTTTAAGCTTTTTTTACAAAAGACGTACACGTCTCTCTCTCTCACTCCCTCTTTAAGATCAGAAGCTCATTTCTTCGATACGATCAACCATTAGGTGATTTTTTTCTCTGATCTTCGAGTTCTGATAATTGCTCTTTTTTCTCTGGCTTTGTTATCGATAATTTCTCTGGATTTTCTTTCTGGGGTGAATTTTTGCGCAGAGATGGGTTCGGCGAACAACGAGTACGAGTTTCTGAGTGAGATTGGGCTGACTTCTCACAACTTGGGATCTTACGTTGCTGGCAAATGGCAAGCCAACGGACCTCTTGTTTCAACTCTCAATCCTGCTAACAATCAGGTTTCTCCGCGGTTTCTTCTTACATGATTTTGAAAATGCCTATGAAAGTTTTATATAATTGAATGTTTCTGGAGATCAAATTGGTTTCAATCATTGAGTTTAGACCTGATTCTTGTGAACTTTCTAAGGTTGGTTTGTTTGTGGATTGAATTTTGGTTTCATTTTGTTTCGATGATGTGAATTGTTTTCTCTTCCATGTCTACTATGATATTCTGCTCAATAATCATTTTTTTTTGGTTTTTTACTGATGCAGCCAATTGCTCAAGTTGTGGAAGCTTCTCTAGAGGATTACGAGCAAGGTTTGAAAGCTTGCGAGGAAGCAGCTAAAATATGGATGCAGGTTGCTTTCTAACTTCATTCAGCGAATTTGCTTTGGTTATTGAGTGAATTTGCACCGAATAGCTAAGTGGAGTTATCTTTATCAGGTTACGGCTCCTAAGAGAGGTGATATCGTCAGACAGATTGGGGATGCACTAAGATCCAAACTTGACTATCTTGGTCGTCTTCTTTCTCTTGAAATGGGAAAGATCCTTGCTGAAGGTATTGGAGAAGTTCAGGTATCTTTACTCCGTCTCCAATACTTAGTTTCTTTTTCATTCATACATTTTGACTTTAGCTACTTTTTTCTTTGTGACACATTTTACCCAAAGGACAGAACCTATGAATCTATGATATAGCTAATATGAAACTTAGCTGCTACTTTTTCCATATAGCTTAATACATTTAGTGCATACTTTGCAGGAAGTAATTGACATGTGTGATTTTGCTGTTGGTTTGAGCCGACAACTCAATGGATCGGTTATACCTTCAGAACGTGAGTTCTTGCTTCTGTTAACATTTTGTTCCTAGATTAGATTTATCTTCCTCAAATATCTCCTTGAAGGCACTTGGAGTTGCAAATGCTTTTTTTTTTTATGTAAAGGATTTTCTCTAACTCATATCATTTTTTTTCGGTTGCAGGCCCTAACCACATGATGTTGGAGGTGAATTGCAAGTTTGTTTTGTCAAAGTTTTGTAGATCCACTTCTTAGGACATGATTAACATTCGGCTTGAACATTGTAACGCAGATGTGGAATCCTCTTGGCATTGTTGGTGTTATCACAGCGTTTAATTTTCCCTGTGCAGTTCTTGGTAAGTCTTCTGTCTAATTTCAAATCTTTATGAGTGCGTCACACAAAACATAGAAACAATATAACACTGATGTCTCGTGAGATTGCTCATTAAAGTCTGTCATGCTTCTTCGTAGCTCTGCAATTTCAGTGTCTATAATTCCCACATGAAAGTGGACACAATAGAGTTAGATGAACTAACTCGTATTGTGGCAACTAGATTTGCCACACTGGTTTTGCCATGTTGAGAAGTTTTATAACTGATAATGCAATGTGGAAATTTTTGTGTTTCTGCTTTCTTTTCCCAGCGTTAATGGAAATTTTTTGTGGTATTGCAGGTTGGAATGCTTGTATTGCTCTTGTCTGTGGAAACTGTGTAGTCTGGTAAATAACGACTTTGACACTGATTTAAGCTTTGAGAACCTAGTAGTTCCTGTAAGAGGTTAAAATTACTATAAGAAGCGGAATTATCGATATATACTTATTACAATTGCTGTCTATTTCCATTGATCCTCAAATGTTGCATAAACGTCTCCTTAATGTCATATAACATAGTGCTGACATATTGCTGAGAGACTGCGTTTCATAATAGTAACACAATATTAATCTTGACAATGAAAATTTGTATTGGTTTGATTGGTGTAGCTAATACTTAATACATCATACATGTGATTCCACAGGAAAGGTGCTCCAACTACACCGTTAATAACTATCGCAATGACCAAGCTAGTAGCTGAAGTTTTAGAGAAAAACAACTTACCCGGTGCCATTTTTACGGCCATGTGTGGTGGTGCTGAAATTGGTGAAGCAATAGCCAAAGACACACGCATTCCCTTAGTATCCTTTACTGGAAGCTCCAGGGTACTTCCTTAACTATATTCCACCTCCCAACCAAACACACTGAGCCTACTGGTCCATCATTGTCTTCTCTTTGAATATTATGCATAGGTGGGCTCAATGGTACAACAAACAGTGAATGCGAGATCTGGGAAAACTTTGCTTGAGTTGAGTGGAAACAATGCAATCATAGTCATGGACGATGCTGATATACAGTTAGCGGCTCGATCTGTTCTATTCGCTGCGGTTGGAACTGCTGGTCAACGTTGCACAACTTGCCGTAGGCTGGTAACAAAATCTAATCCCCTTAGCTTTGTTGCTACTACTATTCCTTTGGTTCAATACTCTAAATGTTGTTCTTGTATTTTAAGCTTTTGCATGAGAGTGTCTATGACAAAGTACTCGAGCAACTGCTTACCTCATACAAACAAGTCAAAATCGGCAATCCTCTTGAGAAAGGGACATTGTTAGGACCATTACATACTCCTGAATCAAAAAAGAACTTTGAGAAAGGAATTGAAGTCATCAAATCCCAGGCAAGTACCTCTCTTTCTATGCTTTGCTGCATAATCAAGAACCACTTAAAAAGTTTAATCTTTTCAACTGACACTTAAAACCAATCTTGCATTTGCAGGGTGGTAAAATACTAACGGGAGGTAAAGCAGTCGAAGGTGAAGGAAACTTTGTGGAGCCTACGATAATCGAGATATCAGCAGATGCTGCTGTCGTCAAAGAAGAGCTATTTGCTCCGGTTCTATATGTTCTAAAGTTTAAGGTACAAAAAGAAAAGTCTCTGAAATCATCTATTTTCTTCAGAAATAGACTTTTGAAAAGATGAGCTTTCTTTTGGACAGTCATTTGGAGAGGCTGTTGCGATAAACAACTCGGTTCCTCAAGGTCTAAGCAGCTCGATATTCACTCGGAACCCTGAAAACATCTTCAGGTGGATCGGGTAAGTGCTATAAAAACAACAACTTAACTCAATCTTTCCGACCAATATAATCTACTGAAATTAATTTTAATGTGATGGTTTTACTACTAGACCACTGGGAAGTGACTGTGGCATTGTGAATGTGAACATACCGACGAATGGAGCTGAGATTGGTGGAGCTTTTGGAGGCGAGAAAGCGACTGGTGGTGGTCGTGAAGCTGGAAGCGACTCATGGAAACAGTACATGCGTCGATCGACTTGGTAACAATCTTAAGCTTCTCTCTCTCTTTTCATAATTTCCGGTTTAAGTTTTTGATATTTGATTCTTTAATTCGGTTTATCTTTTGACAGTACCATCAACTATGGAAACGAGTTACCTCTAGCGCAAGGAATTAACTTCGGTTAGATTTTTCAGAGATTTACTCGTTAATTAATAATGTTATGTTGGTTCGATTTCGATACTTGTATTGTATGCCTTGTTCTCTCCAAGCCTTTGACTTAAGATGATTACGCTTTTAATATATATAAAAAAATATTGAATATATTTTGATTGTTAATTTGAAGATAAATTCGGACTAAATGACTAATCATGCGTGTAACATAAATCGTTTCCTGATGTTATAAATTTAGCATCAGTCATACTTTTAAAAGATGCTGATGCTGAGTACATATGTTTACAAATAACGGTTTGCAATAATAAAAGTATATTATTCAATTGTCAACTTAGTAAAAATATTGAAAATCCAAGTATACGTAAGAATAAGATACAAGAAAATCATCCTTTGAATATTACTAAGCATATGAAGAAGCATTATTCGTTTATGGTGATGCAAACGTTTATTTCGTGGATGTCGGCTAAATTTGTTGTCATTTGTCAACTTTAGTTTGAGAAAATTTTAAATTAGTGGAACCTTGAAGCTTCTCCTAAATTTTACGTTATCGATTTAATTAGACCATATTAGCAACAAAGGTCCCACTAAATCACAATCTTATCATTAGTCCATTCGGCATTCGCACATGCAAGATTTAAGAATCCACTTATAATAGAATTGTACTGTTATTCAACTAATGATTCTAAATCCAGCTTTAAAATCTAGTATTATTAAAACTCATATTTGTAAATCATGTTTAATAGATTTTAAAGTTTGGTGTTATTCAATTAAGATTTTAAATATTTCAGTAAAATCCAATGTTATTCAAAACTAAAAGATTTGTAAAATCTTTGTATATTAATTGATTTGAAACGAAAACTCTTTTGAGTTTCATGAGTAAATCATTAGAATCAAAATCTAAGACATATTATAGAGATTTTGAAATTCATACAAACATATTCTTAAAAGCAATATCAGAAAACAAATCTAAAGCTTAAAAAATTGACTTTAACTCCATAATTGAATAACACCACATTAATCAAGAAATACATTATCTAAACAAATAATGATAACAATAATTAGAAAACAATTATTACGTCTTTGATCTTTGTGGTGTCTGTTTTTTTTCTATTCATAACCTTCACACAAATCTTAGCTACAATAATAAGGAAATGGAAAAAATAATTATAATACTTTTTTCGTTTTATTACAATCCTTTTTTCACATTTATCACACAAATTAAGATAACAATTTAATTGTTCTGTCATACTTCTACAACAAAAGGGTGACTGTTAAAAGGAAAAGAAAAAGGTTGACTATCTATTAACAAATTATATAGTTTACATTTGTTGATTTTAACTTTTAAGTAGGAGTAAATTATATATTTCAACTACAAAAGATACATTGAAATTGTAAGACAATAGTGTCTTCTTCTTTTTGGGTCAAGAACAATGGTATCTTTTAAAAAGCCAAAAATAGTACAAAACAACACTTGTTAGTTAAGACCCAAAACATTTTTAACACACCAAAATTTTTCCTTAGTTACCACTCATATCAACATTTAACATTTTTACAAAACAAGCACTATACTAAAATTACAGATTTTGTTTTCTTTTTAACAACTTTTCATTTATTTACAGATGAATTTGTAACCTTTTTTATAAACAATATTTTCGAGAAACCTTCTCGAGTTCACACTTCCTTCTTCTCGGTTAGATACCTCGCCGGCAAATAAAGTATTCCGATCTAAACACCTCCCGACAAAGCAGGTAAACAGCTTCCAGCCCCACCAATCACCGCCGTACCACAAACCTCTCCACCGTCAACAGCCGGCGGCAACGACGCTGCTGACGTCAAGACACTTGGCAAATTCAGAATTAATCTTCTCTTAAATATCTCTCCGATGGCAAATATGAAATCAACCGTCGGAGACGGAGAAGCAACAAACTCGCTGCAAAACTTCATATGAATCGCCAAAGCCTCGTCGACGCCAATTCGTCTCTGTTTTTTTCCACAACGGAAAATCTCGTACTTAACTGCCTCAGAGCAGAGACCACAAATAAATTTCCCGGCGTATAGACACCGTACGCTCTCTATATAACCCGCCGTGTATTCCTCCTTCATACCGCAACATTCGCATCTTGCAAATCCTACCTCCGACGGCTTTGATTCAGCGATCGCCATTAAATTCACAGTCATATCTGTGTTATTACATAAACATCAAAATTAGCCATTTAAAAAACAGAGACGAATCTGATTCGTAGTTAAAACACTAACCTTTTGCTGCGAATCTGTTGTGTAACGTATGTATATTTATGTACACGTAAATATTTATGTAAAGGTTTTGCTAGCTATCTCTCTTTCTCCCACTCTGCAACTTGTACTTCGCCGTAAAAGAGCTCGAAAAACAAAATCATTTTCTAAGAAGAACTTCAAACCAAGCAAGACTCAGAATTCATCATTTCAGCGATGTTCTTTTTGTCTTTTTTTTTGCTTCAACTTTTGATCAAATCAAAGTGCAAGCTTTGTTTTTTTTTTGGAAATTTAGTGCAAGCTTTGTTAGACAAGAGAGCTTTTTGATCGAGTGGAGAGATTTCTTGATTTGGAGAGACAGATATCAAGAAAGAGAATCGTCGGAATTTAAAGGAATTTTTGTTGAAGAGACTCTTCAACAAATCCTTTGTGTCGTCCGTAAATAAAACATTTTTTTTTGGGTCGACCGTAAAAATAAAACATGACCACGACCAATTAATTAAGGAGAAAATAAGACAGTGTTGGTTTGTTAGTTAATACTCCACGTCTGCATATGTTTAGACCAATTAATCGCTGCCATTATTTGGAAATTACCAGTCATGCCAGTAATAGTTTGTCATCGCCAGCTAAGCTGTTGTTTGATTAGCAGCCATGTTAATCTGCAAACTTTAGTTTAACATGTTTAGAATTTTTGACTGCAAACATAATAATACTATATCACGTCTACAAAAACAGATAGATATTACATGTACAAAATCTTACGCACCATAGATTTTAGAGCTGACATTTTTATCCTAATTGAACCAAAATAAAATCTAATTGTATACTATTAAACTGAAAAAGAAGCGAAATTGAACTTAAAAACGGATAGAAAATTTAATTGAACAAGTTTTTTTTTCAAACTGAACAATTCGAAATAACTGATTTTTTTTGTCTGAACCTGAAGACACATCACAAATGGACAGGCTGTGTATCTAGACACCAAGTCACTAATTATCGAGAAGTTTGGAAAATTAACAAATGGGAAATAGACACGTGTACGAATAGTTAAAGTGTGCAAGAAACATGGGATTGAATCAGTGAAGTTTCTAAATTTGTACCAACAAGAATTGCTTGCCCCCTTGTAGAAGATAACCACTAAAGAAGGTTCGTATTATATTACCATTCAATAAGTTTATCTTATTTTTATGATCATGTGTTTGGCTAGTTTGGGAAGAGAAGGAAAGGAAGGCTTACGCTATAGTTTGGTTTATAACAAGCAAACCAATTAGTTGATCCTGATTCCCTAACTTGTGACTATTAACTCAAAGTCAAATAAAAAATCAAATTGCATTTAGATGGGTTTATGAAGGAACTAGTACAACAAAAGTCACAAAATACAAACATTTATATCAACAATGGAGTAATGAAATTTGGTAACAAACAAACAACACACAACAAATATGCTTACAAGTACAAAAGAGTGAGAGACTATTCACCAGAAGCCTGGAAAACAATCTCAACACTGCCACCACATGAAAATGGAATGAATTCAAAGAATGATATAAATGGTTAATTCTAATGTGGGCAAACCGAAAAGGAAAGTTTTATGGGGTTTTCAATCTTCTTCTTTCACTGAGACCGTCTCAAATGTGGGGCTGTGGTATATCCTTCGAAGAAATCCAACACTGCGGTTTCAAGATTTTCAACAGAGTATTTCAAGTAGTTTTCGGGATGTCTTCCGCTCTCTATATGTCCCCTGAATCTTCCAAGAAAGGATCTATAAGCCGGGATAAGATGCTCCGATAGAGATATCCTGAGTTCTTCTCTAAGCTGAGTATCCGGAACCGACCATGTCGATTGAATCCTGTGAACCTCTTCAAACATTGTATTGAAAGCTTTAAACCTCTCTCTTAAAGCACTCTTCGATACACCGGAAGAGAAGCTTCCGCTCACATGTAATCCTTCATCTCTCAAGCTATTCAACACCCTGACCCATGTAGCTCTCTGATACTTGGTAGCTGCTTGTCTAAATATCCCGGTAAGCTTCCTTAAATACTTGTCTCCTATCAACTCCATTAGCTCCGGAGAGCTTTTGACCTTCTGAACTATGTAATGGACATTGTTCATGACGAAGATGTGAGATAAAGGTTCGTCCCTGTAATGCAAAGACTTCTCTTCTAGATTGAATTGTAGCATCACCATTGTCCATATCATATGCAAAGCTAACGGAGATATTCCTTCAAGCTCAGAGATATCCATATCCGGATCGTTTCGATCATTGGTACATTTCAAACCCCGACATGGTTTCGTCATGACGAGATCAATCAACGTTTCCCTATAGTCAGAGATCAAGTTGAGGTAATTCATCACATACCTTGTCAATGGATGTATAGTTCCTCCAGGGACAGGAACAACCGAAGGTTCGCGAAACACCGCATTCTCAAACTCGGTAAGTATCCCTCTTGCTGCTTCAGCTAATCTTGATTGAATCTCTGTAGCTTGAACAAGAATCGACTCCGATGAACTCGAATCGAAAATCTCTTCCATATCAGGTAACAAATCTGTTATAGCATCATGTAAATCAAGAATCTTGAATAGTTTCTCAGGTGATCTTCTACTAATGCTTATAGCTTCAGGGAAATTAAAAAGCTGCAAAGCAGAGGTTTTAACAATCTCCATGAAACAAGTCTCTTCCATGGTTCCTTCAAATATCTGCTCACAGAGTCTCTTCTCGCTAGCGAAAACAACTCTAACGCAAACCTTCGCAGCACGGATCCATCTTCTGATCTTCACTTCTACAGCTTCCCAGTCAAGTCTCTGCACATCACCAATCCCTAGTTTCACAATCCCTAGCTGCTTAAAAATCATTTCCATGGCGGATTTTCTCACGTTTCCGTATACCTGAACACATTCACGAGAGTAACCAGCTCCGATCATCCTCTGAGCTATCGATCTCAGATCAGAAACAGCTTCCGGTGTTACAAGATCGATCTCTCGTATACTGCTTGTGGATTTGCTATTGCTTCTCCTACTCCTCGATAACCGTCTCGAACCGGAATCTGAACCGGAACCATCTGGTAAAACCAGATCCACTTGTTGTTGCTCTTCTTCTTCGTTACCGTCATCGCAAGTGTCATCTTCAAGCTCCGTACGAGAAGAAGAAGCGAAAGAGGAAGAAGATAACGATGAATCGAGAAGAAGAGAATCAGGTTCGAAAGTAGAAGTCTGAGAGATTAAGATATTTCTTAGCTCGTCCTCGAGTCTAGCCATGGCGATTTGAATCGTTGCTTTGACTTCATCGGAGATTGAGATTGAAGAGATGTGTCTTTGAACTTCATCTACAGCTTTCAAGTACCGATCTACTTCTTCTCGATCACCACCGCTTTGGAAAATCAGATTCTCTTTAGCTTCTTCAGATGTTGTTGAATCCCACCGGAGTATTATCTTCTCCGCTGTCTCTAAATCGGAATCAACGCCACGAGTCTCCGGTGTTGCCATAATCAGAATCTGAAACTGGAAAGTGTTTTGACTTCACAGATCGATTTAGGTGTTTTCTTTTTGTTTGTTCCTTTGAAATGAGATTTAGGTGAAGATTATACTGAGAGAACTCTGAAGTCTGCTTTGCCAATTTTTTAATGAAGAAATCAAAATTCGCCTTCTTTTTTTTTCGGGGAAAAGAGTCAATAGACTATTCAACGCTCAGCTCGTGGGGTGTGTTTTTTTGTTTTGTTAAAAAAAAACTATACAAATATTTGGATTCTCGCCGACGGCGTGAAGTTACCGGAAAACATAGATTACCTTAAAAGTTCTATTACTACTTTCACCTTGGAGGTAGATTTTTCGTTTTCAGTCACATGAATTTGGCAAGAAAAAAAGAAGAAGAAAAACTAACTACTTTAACCATAAACCTATAATATATTTTTTCACACTAAACTATAAATATATAATACCTATTTTACCTTTTATACATAAGTAACAACATCATCACAACTACCACTTTCACTATCATCACCACCACCGTTGTGACCATCATGTTATTACCATCCCTCCATCATCACTACCACTGTCATCAACGCCACACAAAAAAAAAAAACTCATGAAAATTATTGATAATAATC
>Ga0041059_1001813_pt1 | contig 16630 bp, 8 predicted proteins | sample AraColnosormetaG_FD_56232 | JGI IMG/M metagenome (GOLD analysis project Ga0041059, IMG submission 56232) | Arabidopsis roots microbial communities from North Carolina, USA - Col MF nosort | ecosystem: Host-associated > Plants > Roots > Unclassified | place: USA: North Carolina | collected 2013-09-02
AAATGTAAAAAGAAGATTAAAAAAAAAAAAAAGAGTGAATGTAAAATTATATTTACAAAAAAAAAATCTTCTTCCGATGAATGCATTATTCTTTCAAAAGTTTTTAGAAAAAGAAATAGAGATTATGAAACAGAATTAAGCTTGTGATTCTAACTATATCCGAAGGCCATCGTCTCCATATGATTGCGGGGCTGTGTTCACAAGTGACAGAATTTCATATGATGGAGGTGGAAAGTGGTTCGCAGACCTCTTTTTGGCATGATAGATGGTGCGGGCTTGGTCGACTTCATGAGGTTATTGGAGAGAGGGGTTTTATTGATATATGAATCTCAAAAGAGACACAATGTACCGTGGGAACAAGTGAGAAAGTGATTAATGGTAATGGTAATGGTAAGTGTGAGGTTCGTACGATGACGTACGAGAGAAGTAAGAGATTAAGCAAAAGTGAAAGGACTTTAGTTGGATTCATGCTTGGACTTCCATCTTCCATAACTTGGGCTAATGGATTACACCTCTTCATTTTTAAAAACTAATATTCATATTCCAACTTTTATTATTTCTCCTCGCATTAACTTTACATATTTGTGCTATTAAAGTGAGATCCATTGTATAGGTAAGCACGATGACGATATCAGCAAAACAACAGTAGAATTACGATTCAGAAAGAGAGAAAAACATCAAAAATATAAATATTTTACCGTAACTAGGCAATTTAAAATTCACTTATAAATGTTTTGGACAAAATGTTGTCAATAAACTAGTGGAGAATGCTTAGATGACCTAACCAAATGTATTTGGTTCTTCTTCCATTATGAATACACACACATATTATAATATGTTGGATCTGATGTCTAACTGTTCCCACACATGATAGAAAAGGACATAACATACAATAAGCTTGTCTACATGATAAATCAGATTTGTCTTCTTTGCAAGAATTACGCCACGCAATTTTAGTTTACTTTAATCTTGATTTATTAGCACCATTAATCATAAATAAACATGTTAACTAACATTCATATTTCTGATAACAAAATTACCCCAAAATGCCTGTGAAAGAAAGAACTTTTGGTACATTGTCACATTACCTGTATTTTTTTTTTTAACTCCAAAAGAGATCAATCAAAACACAAAAGTGACTGTGCACAAACTCAATGATCTCTAACTATCGACAGTAGTAAAGTTTCACAGAAAATATAAATGAAAACGCGTTCTTCGATTTTTTAACCAATTCAACTCTACAATCTTGAGCTTATCCCTCTTTTCAAGGTAGGGATGTGTGATGTTACTAATATATAGTAAGAGTATCCTTCAGGCCAAGTTTCTAGATAAGTTTCTTCTTGTGGAAATACCTCTTCAGATACAGTATCTGTGAACCCACAACCACAACGCAAACCCCGAGTGACATTATACTGAACCAAGCCACTCTTGAGTTGGTTGTTTCACTCACTTCTCGCATCTCCGCTTCCCTGCATCCAAAGTTTTCGTTTTATCACTATGTTCTTGTTTCCCGAAGTTCAATAGATACCACTTAATCGCAGCAAGGCGAAAGAAACACACCTGTCTTTTATATAGTTTAAGTTCTCACGAATCGACAGCACCAACCCTTCAAGTCTCCTCAACTGAAGCTCAACACCCTGCAGATACACATTCACAAGAGTTGAGTTTTCACATCAGAGAGGGAAAGATGTTTACATAGAAGTGAAAAGAAGACTTGCCTCGATCTTTTCCTTTTTAGCAACAGAGTCCCAGTCTTTAGCTGCAATACCCATCTTCCAATCAACCCCAAGGGTTATAGGATTGGCTAAGTGATGACTGGAATCAATCCAGAAACAAGCCAAGTAGTTCCCAGCTTCTTGAGTTGTGAATGCAAACTGACCATGTGTTACATTTTCTTGGTGATGAAGATTGTTCCCATACGGAGATGTTACCTATCCAAACCAAATCACAGAAAATTCAAGACACCATACAAAAATCTTATGACAATGATTAGCTTTAAGAACATCCAAACCAAATCTGCAAATATAAAGCCACATTAACATGCAACAACAAATCTGCATCTTTAAAAAATTTCAAAACTTTATACATATCAATGAATATGATCCGTAACAAGTCACCGACAGAGAATTCACAGTTTGATGATTAAACCACATAACAAAACCATTAAAACCCTAAAAATCGAAGTAAAGACGCGCAAAATTGAACCAATCAATCTCCTACAAAAGATTCAATTTTGAAGCGATTCAATTCCAAGCACAATAGGAACCTTACCTTAGAAGAAACAGCAGGTGTATTTTCAGGATTATGCTCATCGACGACATAGTAATCAGCCAAAACGACGACGTTGCTCTGTATCTCCTCGGAGACACACTTCGTTCCACCCGTCGTCGGAATCGTCAACCATATAGCTTCGCCGTAATTAACCGTCAGAAAGAACAAGACTACCGTCAGAAACAGAGAACCATGAGCAATTCTGTTAATAGCCATCGGAGAACAACGATGGTCTTCTTCTCCTTTTTTTTTTTTTGGTCTCAAGTCCAAGCCAAGGAAGGTCAAAGTCCAAAAAAACCAAACACAAACGAAGACAAGAGAGACTCCACGCGCGCGTGTGAGAGTGTGGGAGGTTTTAAGAGCATTTTGATGGGTTTCGGTGACTTGTTTCAACGTAAGATGAGCCAATCAGATTCTGAGGAATTGTCTACGTGGCGTGTCTTTTAAGGAGGTGGCGCGTCATTATGTTGACCTTTACCTGCTTAATGATTTAGAGGGTTCCGTTTACCATTTTTGTTATTTTCCTCTCAAAGTGGATTTTGCATTTAATTTTACCATCGTCTATAGTTTGTAGAGTGAAGAATTTGAGCCAAAGATTACAACTTACAAGTATAAACATTGAATGAGAAATTATTGAACCAAGAGGCTTATTGAATTGAAAACAAATTATTGGGTTTATTTTGTTTTGTTATCATTTAAATCACAAATTGTGTATAACAATACCCTGCTATTAGATAAATCATTTCATAAAACACATTTTTGTGTTATACTAAGTTAGTCTACAACTTTATATAACATTTTTGTGGCATATTAATAGATGAATTAATATTTGCTGATTTTTGTAAATGCAAACATAAAACAAAAGAAGGAATTAAAATATTTCGTATTGAAATAAATGGGCCCCCATTACAAAATGACTTTCAAATGGGCCAACGAGTATTTATATGGCTGATGATATATAATCTTTGGGCTTGTTATTTGTCATCTTCCCATAAGGAATTGTTACCTTTACTTCTTTTCTTTTTTGTTTTCCTTTTGATAGATCTTTACTTGTTTCTTCTGCTCCCTCCTGTTTGTATAACTAACTATTTACAGAGAATTTTGTTAAATACTTCGAGAACATGCAAAGAGAAGATGTATATATATATTTCTGCTAGAGTGAACAAATATGTGATCGGGGTTTATAGCTTAGTCATTTTTCGTCTCATAGTCATATATAAATCTAATTCATAAAAATATTGTGAATTATGTAAACGGAAAATAAATTATATATGAATTTATAAACCAAAACAAATATGTATGGGGTCTATCATATTTTATGTCCCCACATCATTTTTAACATTTTCAAAACCGACTAAATCATAGATCTGTGAGATATACAAAAGAAAAGGATTTGGTGGTTGAACCTAGTTCACTGGATCCATTATACATGGTTGAACCTTCAACGTACATCTTTAATGAAAAAAAATATGAAAAACAAAAAACATTCAACGTATACTATTTCATCTTCCTCGAAATTTCCTTGCCATGCGCTGTAGTATTGTAATCCTCCAAATTTGTTACGATAAATAGTACACCAATAATAAATGTTGAAACTATTGAGGTTGAGATTGTATCGTGGTGATATTGTTGAGTCATTTGTTGGGAACTGGTACGGAGAGAGTACGGTACCACCAATTAATACATACAGTTTATTGGATTTTCCATTTATCAAGAAAGATCCATTTTGTTTTAATTTTTGTTTGTTTGTTTGTTTGTTAAAGCAAATATGTTTGTACTGCAATGTTTGTTTACTTGCCTTAGCCTTTACTTTAGGCTTGCATGTCTGAATATGTCTATTCATGTGTAAGTGAAACATCTTGACAATCCTAAAACCTATCGTAAAATATAATGAACATGGTCAATCCACTCGACATCAATTAGTCATAAAAGCCTATAAAATTGATGCATTTCTAGTTTAGTGTATCATTTTCAAAATTCAAAAGAGGAGATTACATTCGAGTAAGTGTCAAATATGAAATAAGCTACGTGTTAAAACTCAAAAGTTAAAATTGAAAGAAGCCACGATCGAGATGCTTCTTCTCGTCATGCAAACGCATGTTTTGGCTGGAAAGCTGACAAAATCCGCCCATATTCTTTCTCGCTCTCTTTATCGAACTGACATCTTGGAGAGTTTTGCTTAAGACCAAAGTGTGAAATCTAAAGACGAAGACAACAAATTAAAGTACCATATCCCATGATTAATCTTAAGCTTTGTGAGAAAGTCAAGGCTGTCCACAAAGAACATGTCATCTCCCATCTTTTCTTACATACGATCATGTGCTCGTTGCGTGTCCTAAAGTTTTATATGCTTTATTTATTTATTTTTATATTTTCCCCCTTTTTCAATTGTTTATACTTTATATCAATCTTTAGCATATGTTCGTATAAATTATGTTGGTATATATTAAAGTTACGTAAGACAAAATTTATTAGAATTCGAAATCCTAACTCGACAAAACGAGTTAAATTGAGCTTTATTTGATTTTCTATATTCTAAAATAGAATGACTCAAAGACAAATTGTGTATATATGTATATATATAATTTTAATAACACAAGTTGTATGTGGAGAAAACGATGTAATTATAAATTTGGATCATATTTTCGATATAGTATGAATTTTTTTTTAATTTTTTTTAAAGATTACAAAATTTAGGAAGATAAATACACGAGTGAGTCTGACGAGAGAAAACGCGGTTTGGATTTGGGTAGCAAAAGAGACAGAGTGAGAACAGCTGTAATTTGAAGTCACTCATCAATTTAGCATCATCACCTTCTCCCACACTCTTCTGACTTCACTCTTCGCTATTTTCATTTACTATTTCCTATTGACATTTTCTTCGTAAGTATTCCATATTACTAACAAAATTCATGTTGTTTAATGATGTAAGAAAACAAGATGCTAAAAGGCGATATCGTTCTTCTTGAATAGCATTTGTATGTATTATGTAACATGTTACGTTATGGTGTATAATTAAAGATTACCAAATGATTATAATACTATCAAACGTATTTATACTAATTACTGTTTTGTACGACATCTCCATTTTGTTAACGCGTAAGTTACTCACAATTCACAAAGCGATGAGCCACGATGTTAAAATGTTAAATTCAATAGCAAGTTGTCATATAGCTAGGTTTAAAACCAGATTTTTCTTTAGACTTTGATGATACACGTAACAAATCTAATAAAAAGATTAGATGGATCAATATTCTAGTAATAAAAAATATTACAAGTAATAACATTTTCGTGCACGTATGTTTGCAGGTTTTACAGTCACTTTTTCATAAAAATATATAAACATGATACAGTATATATATATTTGGTGTATAACTACAAATATACACACTAGTTTAATCGGTAAAGAATAAACATAGACAACCAATAATTAAACCATAAATGGGGCCACTTTCTTGGAAAGTTCGTATTACGAGTTAACGCGTTAAAACGCAGCTGTAATTCGTAATCTCCTGATAGTGATGATAGGTACGTATATAGTCAATATATAAAAGAAAATTGATATCTCACAACCTAAAAAAATACTATAGGATATTTTAGCATCACTCCTCGATTTGCTCATCAACTGGCGTCCGTGTGTATAATATATATACTCTCCTGGTTAATTAATTCCTAGCAAAATTGACTCCAATCGGTAATTTATTTTAGTTTGATAGTTTAGTTCACTCGGTTTATATTTTGGACAAATTCTAGAAAGAATCTAACACGTTAATAAACTTGGAGAGAATAAATCTAATTGTAAAATGGACCCTTGTGAAATTAATGTTTTTTGTCATTTAAATTGTAGAATAAAAAAATATACATTTTTCTTTGTAACAAGAACATGCAATTGATAAAAATTTACGTGATCGCATAATTAATTGTTGTTTTGTGGTTCCTCAATAAAAAAAGCCAATCAAAATCATTATACGTTTATGTATTTTTCCTCTAAATACCAAGAATATTAGTTATACATGATTTATTTTTTATAAGAAAATGCAAAAATAGCAAAAGGTTAAGATGAGGCCATGTTCAGGTTCATTGTTCGAACTTCGAACAATTGGGCAAAGCCTTAACATGCATCCATATTCGAATAAATAACTAAGCTCCAAAGATTTATGTTCACTAGTTTCTTTTTTTTTCTTTTTTTAATTTGAATGGAACAAAAATGTATTAATGCCAATTGCTAGGATAAAGGAAAAATTAGAAGAAAAACACCTGTCATGCACCACAATGTCACATTCATACACAAGAAACCATACTATATTTCATTTGACCCTATTTTAGATTTATATCAATAAATAATATTTCATCTCTTCCTCTCCCATACCCCTCCCAAATCAATCCATCTCTATATATAATCTTCTCAGCTCACACTAATCCTCATCAAAAAATCTCTATCCATCCACAACAACAACAAAAACTCAAGAACAATATCTCCACTTGATCACTACCACATTGTCCAATCACTCTACAAAGCCTGTACGTACACAACAACATTACCATGGTGAAACAAGAACGCAAGATCCAAACCAGCAGCACAAAAAAGGAAATGCCTTTGTCATCATCACCATCTTCTTCTTCTTCTTCATCTTCTTCCTCGTCTTCGTCTTCGTGTAAGAACAAGAACAAGAAGAGTAAGATTAAGAAGTACAAAGGAGTGAGGATGAGAAGTTGGGGATCATGGGTCTCTGAGATTAGGGCACCAAATCAAAAGACAAGGATTTGGTTAGGTTCTTACTCAACAGCTGAAGCAGCTGCTAGAGCTTACGATGTTGCACTCTTATGTCTCAAAGGCCCTCAAGCCAATCTCAACTTCCCTACTTCTTCTTCTTCTCATCATCTTCTTGATAATCTCTTAGATGAAAATACCCTTTTGTCCCCCAAATCCATCCAAAGAGTAGCTGCTCAAGCTGCCAACTCATTTAACCATTTTGCCCCTACTTCATCAGCCGTCTCGTCACCGTCCGATCATGATCATCACCATGATGATGGGATGCAATCTTTGATGGGATCTTTTGTGGACAATCATGTGTCTTTGATGGATTCAACATCTTCATGGTATGATGATCATAATGGGATGTTCTTGTTTGATAATGGAGCTCCATTCAATTACTCTCCTCAACTAAACTCGACGACGATGCTCGATGAATACTTCTACGAAGATGCTGACATTCCGCTTTGGAGTTTCAATTAATCCGACGGTCCATAATACATACTTTAATTAGTTTTCTAAATCATTTTTTAAATTCTTTTTTATATATGTAACATATATTTACCCTCGTCGTAATTATTCATTTCCAAGTTGTTTGTTGCTTGGAGAGAATTGACGACGGATACGATTATATAATATAATTGTAAGTTTTTATATGTAGCAAACTCGGTACAATTCGGATTTAATAGGGATCTAGGAAGTTCACATGAACAAGCGACTCTTTTTTTTGTCACTTCTTTGACTTTTTCATGTGAGGTTTCTTTTCATCAATTTTTTTTAACAATGTGTGAAAATATTTCTGTATTGTAATGATATATTTCGCACAATAGTTTTGTGAAATAAATCTGGCGCTATATATGATTTTGTATCATTTTCTCCAACTCGTTTACTTGTATATATGTGCCAAGTTGCTACCAATATGTGATGATTTTGCAATCCAACACATTATCTTTGTTTTTTATTCTTATTTTGGTAAGTAGTAAAGCCGATGATGTATATAATTGACAATCATTTTTTTTTCACTAATTGACAACCATCATTGGTTAGAAGTTAGAACACATCATTGACATTGACATTGGTAAAGTTCTTAAGATGAATATATATGTAAATTAATGTATAATTAAATCTGAACTACTTTTTCCCGAGGTCTCTTCATAATTCATAATTTGTTTGATTAAATACTATTATGTACTATACTTTTGCACAAAAATTAAAGTATAGTACTATACTCAGAGGAATCTTACTGTTTCATGTGCCGTGGAAAAGTTTGGTATAGCAAATAATGCACACATTGCTTGGGGACAAAGTTCATATCTTTGAAACTTGGAACTTAAAAAACCATTTGTTTTGATTTAATTTATTTTCCTTTTTTGGGAAAGAATCCCATGGAGACAGAACTGCAGTCAAGGGATATAAATAACTGCAATAGAGTTAGAGTTATGTAGGATTCACTAATGAGTACTGTAAACTGATTTTTCTATTCATATTCAGAGTACTCTAACTCATTCAAACCATGAAACTTACTTGAAACCATCACCAAAAGGTAGGAGATCTCTAGCTTGCTTTATTTTGTAGCTTTGGTTCTATCAATAGATCAATGTATACAAGATTGTTTAACGAATATATGATTTAACATGTAAGAGAGTGACCGCAAATTGTGATATTAGTCAAATTATGTTCACAACCTTTTACAAACAGATGCCATGTGGAAAAAGAGTAGACCACAAAAAAAAAATTGTAGTGTAGATGAGAGATGTGGTTGACGTAGTTGATTGTCTAAGGCCATCAAAACCATATACTTTTGTTCCACCTTTTAACTGAGTGATGATTAGAGTGCACACAAAACGTTTTACTCTGATTAAAAAGTACAATATTGTGACTTGTGAGTTTGTAACTGTCCTCTTACGACCAGAGCCATCCTCCACTCTAGAAGTGAAAACTAATAAGCTTGCTCACTCGGTCAAACATAATTGTTTCCTAGTGTGTGAACGTATACGGTTCAATGCTATTTGTTGGCTGGCTTAGATGAACTTGGTCTAATAGTTAAGTATTGTGATCATATCCTATGAATCTACATCATACTAACACCGCATATATAAAAAGAAAAAATGATGTGATCAGTGATCATGTGAGTAAAGTATGATATATTGGTCTTAGTGTGACAAAAATCTTGGAGACGTTATCGTCTGTATAATAGAAAACAGGACATAGTTAAATGGTTTGTTCACAATTTTGAGGTCCCAACTAAACATAAGATGGGACCCCATACTTAAGAAGATAAAGTGATTTGATAAGACATTCATATGATTCATATCATATCACATCAACATTAAATCTGATTGTGTAGAGTGTTATAGCATTTCTTTTGTCAAAGGGAACATCTAAACTTCAATATTTGGGATAAAACCTTGAAGTCACATGACATGTCTCCTGCTCAACGCTCTTATTTTAGTCGTTTCTATTTCTTTAGTGATTTAGGATTCGGCGTCCATGGGCTTTGGTTTTGGGGCCATTATCGTTTATTTTTTGTCTAGCTCATTATCGATTCTGGCCCATCCATTGCTAAATAAAAAAAGAACAGAAAAAATCATTAAAAGTTGCTGTCTGCTGTAAGTTCTTTTTCTAGAATTTCTTTCGTTGCAAATAGTGAAATGCATTGGGCTTCAAAAAGAGGCTCGGCATAATTCGGTTCATTTAAGGCTTTATAAAGTGGATTGAACTCTTTAAGTTCAATTTCTGAATATAAGAAGCAATGGTGATTGATGGCTACAGTGAAATATGCAATTTTTAATAAGTTCATTGGATTAAAAGAATTTTAGTAGACGATGATGTCAAGTTAAGAAAAAAGGTTTTAGTAAATAGGAAAACTTGTAATGGATTTTCTTCCTTCTTCTAAGTGGTAGATTCCAAACTGACAACCTATTGATCCCCAAAAATTTTGTGGAAGAGTCTTGTTTGCTCGCCAAAAAAAAAAGCCCTAATAATCTCCCTTGACAAAATGTGTGGAAGAATCTATATATTTTTGATATAGATTTACTCATTTACAAGCCAAATGAAAAAAAAAAAAGTTTACAATAAAAATGAATAATTATGGGCATGCTTTAGATAATAATATAAGATTAAATAGAAGTCAATATAGTCCACAAGATTAGGTTTAGTTACTTTTTTGCACCACTGCCAAAAAGTTGTATCCGATCGTGTCCTTGCACGACATATATTTTCTACTTGTACTTATCTTGACTCTGAAAATTGAAAAATATTGGCGGCGGTGACAGAGTTATCATTTACTTGTCATGTTGGATAAAAGAATCCAATTACTACTAGCATTTTAATTTTATCATAGGCCCAGATAACATAAGTTTTGGTCGCTTTCAAATATCAGTAGCCTACCAAACATGTGACGCCAAGCTTTACAGGCCAAACACTTTCTTCTGTTTCTTGTATCGGAGAAGAGAAGAGAGACTTTTGTAGCAAAGAATTGTTTGCTAGTAAACTTTTTCTATACATGTATAATTGAGTTAAGAGTTAAGGTCATATGTGCTTTGTCTTTTAGTCTTTTTCCCAATCCCATATGGCCATATATACAATTATGTACCTCAAGAAAGTTTTCTTTATAAGATTTAAAATAAAGGTATCTCTACAATCTCTTTAACATGTGTGATCGGATGTTAAATCATAATGTTAAATAAAACTGTAAACGTTTGGCTGAAAAAAGAAAGTTTAATTATCCTAGTTAAGGAAATATGTATTGTTTGCAATAATTTCTCCTAGTTAGCATTCTAAATGTGGATGTAGTAATAAAAACTTAATTAGGTACAAATTATGTTGAAAAAGTCATTTTAAAACAATTACACTTTTAATCATAAAGGTAAACACTTACAGTTTGTTAGTATAGTTGTTGAAGACTATATTGGAACCCACAATATATGTGGAGAAAGATGGTTGATTAAATTGTAAGCTAACGATTGTATTATTAACATTCTACTTTGAAAATGCCATGGGAAGATTAGCCAACCAATTGGGCAATTGGCAATGGCCCATAGCCAATTGACAAACTCCAAATTTAAGGACATCAAATTGAAAAGGCAACTTCAATTTATTTCATTTTAGTAATGCAAGTTGTAATTATGTTGTCTGCTTGCATGTTTGTAGTAACCTGCTTAAAGTTATGAGATCAATGCTCCAATATAAAAATAAAAGAACGAAAGAGATAAATTTCAATATTATTTGTAAGCGTTATGATTGCATATTTGCATTGGAGACGTTTAATTGTCCGTTCATTCTTTTGAATTCAAATAGTGGAAAGTTCAAGCACTTAGGAAAATATCAGGTATTATTGTATACTAGTATTAATTTGTGTCAACATAATATTAATAACATTAACATGGAGGATTAATTATATTTTTGTTAATCACTCCCGCATGATTTTTTAGTGATGTAGCCTAAGATCATCTCCAATCCTATTCTTTTTTTTTACTCTAAATTCTCTTATAGAATAATATTTTCTCCAACCTTATTCTATATGTTACTCCAAAATATAATAAATGATAGGATTATTCTAAATATATAGCAATTCTGTTTGTTTTTTACACTAACTCTATTTTAAAAGTAAGAAATAAAGAAATACATTAGAAAGGATATTTTTGAGTTACACTATTTTTGAGTCAAAAATAGAAAAATACACTGGAGATGATCAAGATTATAAGTTTGTTGCCCCAAAAAAATAGATCATTTCTATTAATTTGTCTTAACATGCAAAGTCGATTATTTTTTACTTTCTATCTCATTTCTCCTCACAAATATTAGCATATATGTTCCCAAGAGTCTCCAACTTTTTTTCTTTCTCCAACGTTAATATATTCACCAAGCTCAACTCATATTTATTTTTACCCAAAAAAAGGGGAAAAAATCACATTTACGTATAGTAATGTATCTTCTTGTACTCTACCAGTTAATCTACTCGAATATATTTTGATGACTAATCCTAAAAACATAAGAGCAACTTGGAAGACGTACATTGACCAAGGTATTATTAAATTTTGTCAGCAAATGGCACCCCCATTGGACCAACAATTTCAGCAATCCCCGCATTCGTTTAATTTAGTTTTGTAAAAATAAGTCTTAAACTAAATATATATATATACACAACAATTAATTTCAAATATATTTTAAAACGAAGAAGACGTAACAATGATTATTCGAGTTTATTATGCAACTATGTACATTTAAATATATTTCGCAATCAAAGAGGCAGAGACATGCATGCCGAAACAAGCATTCCTCTTCTGACTTCCCTCGTCCACAATTTTTTTTTTTTTAATACTAAGGTGTTACATTATCTATATCCTAATTAATACTAGCAAATAATTAATGGTATAGGTCAATGTTTTGATTAAAGAAACATTAGGGTCTAATTCTATAGATCAATTATTGACCATTCGAGGAATTAAATTATATTCCGTGCATTTATATTTGTTAGAAGTAAACTAAATTTTCTTGTTTTCATTTTTAGTAAGAAAATCTTAGTCCTAGTTTCAGTTTTGTCTCAAAAGCTTTAGTCGTATAGTTAGAAGTTCAATCTTATAAAAAAAAACAATTATATATGATATAGTTAAAGTTCAATATTTATCGAAAGAATAAGTATAATAGATGCATTGAGATAATTGAGGGCACAGTACTTTATATTTTATGGGAAATCTGTAAACCAGTAATTCTCTTCTGCAGGATAATTAATTTGTGGAGTGGTTAGACTTCCAAGTTTGAAAGTCAACACTTTAGTCAAAGTGCTGTCAGAAAAAATTACATGCGGGCTGTAAGAAATAATATACTTACAAGGATACAGAAATTGTAAGATAAAATATTTTGAAAATACTACATAATTTCAATAAAATTTTATCCATAATTTCAGTAAAATTTTATGAGTAAATTTTTAGAAACAAATAATAATATATGTTTAAATATAGCATAAACATATGAATTCTTATAAATGTTATTGAAATTGTAAATATTGAATATTAAACATGAAAAAGTTAAGTCAACTGAAAGATAATAACCTTTGTTGAATTATTTTTGCTACAGGTTACGTCTAGTGGTTTATTTGAAGGTAATTACTTTTTTCGTACCGAATATATCTTCTCAACTCAACCCACTCGGATGCTACGTTGCACTATATGTACTAGTGTTGTATTTTCTATTTTAAACGTTTTGGAATAAGCTTAAAAACAGCATCGTATTGAAAATATTATCAAAACACTTTATTTTAGTTTACAATATATGAATTCCGTGATTATTTTTGGGAAATATATTAGAAATTTTGCTCTAATTTTAAGCTTTGTTTTGGATTATATTGATGGGAAGGGAGACCAATCCAGCAAGAAACCATGTGATAAGTGGCGTATAGTTTATAAAAATATAAGAAAACGAAAGGATAAGGAAATATATAAAATTTGATCTAAATCCCAAATGATATCCTCCATAGATGGTGATCGATAGAGACACATGGGCTTCTTCAAACATTTCTTTTATGCGACGAAACATGTATGCATCGGATGTGTTCCTGTCGTAACCAAACAATTTTATTTTTGTAGTTAAATAAATATGATTGATTGAGTTTTAAAAATCTTATCCATATTCCATATTAAGAAAACTGAGTAACACATTGCTGTCACCTAGAATTCAAAATTTGAAGTAACAAATAGAAAATGATTTCAAATTTGCCTTTTCTAGTGAACCAATTCAAAACGAAACATAGAGATCGACGCCCATTCGGAAACTCGAGTGTTTTGATACCTAAAATTACTAAAACTATATAGATTACATTTCTTTTGTTCTTAAACTATATAGATTACATATTGTTTGAAAAGTCATAAAACATCCACAAAATTATGTCAGCTTCTGATATATTCAAACAAAACATAGCAAAAAGTTTATATTTCCAAACTGAATACAGTTTCATGTAAATAAATAAACTGCTAACTCTGATAAGATTATTGATGTTGCAAAAGAATTGGAACATCTAGACAAAATAACAAGAATTTCGCTAAATAGTTCTTTAAAATCCAGAATAAAAAATAGAATTATTGTATCTAAAAACAATTAGCAGAGACCATAAATAAGTTGCATTAATGCAATTGATATTTTCTGGATCACGACATTGGATGTTTGTTTAAAACAATAATTTTGGGAAATCACAATGGTTATAGCGCCGAACAAAGAATCTTCTTCATGCTTCTCCCAAATTTTTTGTTTTTCTTGGGCAACCAAAACTACTATAGTATTACGAATAAACAATTTGCCATTTTATTGTTTAATAACTAAAGGGAATCGATATTGTCAGTGATCCAGATCAAGAATCATAATATCAATCAAAATCACTTGTTCCCAAAGATTCGATCAAAACCAAAATAAGCTCCATTTCAAGCCGTTGATTTTACAACAAAAACAAAGCTTCTTCTTCAACTATTTACAGTTTTGTTACATTAGTAAAAAGATCGAAAATTAACTCTCTGTTACAAACCTCTGAAACAAACTTTCGATTCAGGGTTACAGAGAAACCGGTAAAAAAAAAGATTTTTTACATTTTCCTTTTTTCAACTTTGACAAAATTTACCATCCATTTGATTCTGAACGGCTCTCACAGCAGCCACTCTTGCAGCCGTAGCAGCCTTATTAGCTGCAGCCACAGCTCGGCTCACCTGCTCATCTACTCGTCTCCGATTCACTGCCTTATTCGCTGTTTCTCGAGCCGCCTGCAATATTTTCAAGTTGAAGTTTTCCACTTTTTGGCAATTCCAATTCCAACAACTCGAGTTTAAACAAATATTACCTGAACAGCTCTTGAAACTGGCTCACTCGTAAGAGGAAGTGAAGTCACAAGAACCCCTGAATCCCATTCACCAGATTTAGCATCACCATTTCTAAACGAGTAAGCACCAAACCCTTGCTTACGACCTTCATGCCATGCTCCTTCATAACAGTGTCCATTAGCAAATCGATACACACCAAACCCATGAATCTTGTCTCCAAAGTACTCTCCTGCATACTTATCTCCATTTCTGACACAAACACAACACACGCAAAATCAGACTATATAATAGAAAACAACTTTTAAAATCATGATTCAAGACAGATACATACCTGAAATGGTAAGAACCAAGACCATGCTTAACACCAAATCTAGACTCACCAAGGTAAGAGCTACCATCAGAACAAGATTGAACACCAAAACCATGGCTTTGACCATTAAACCACTCACCAGCATAACAATCACCAGTGTAGAATCTATAAACACCAAAACCATGTCTAAGACCTTGCCTATATTGACCTTTATATCTACTTCCTCTAGCCCAACTCTCAATCCCATGACCATCATATCTCCCATCTAGCCAATCTCCTTCATAACGTCCTCTCACGAAATAGTAATACACACCACTTCCGTTACACTTCCCTTTGTTAAATTCACCTTCGTAGAAATCTCCATTACTGTAGAATTGAACTCCTTCTTTAACGAATCTCTTGATTACCTTCTTCTCCGGTTTTGAATCGTCTCCGATGTACCATTGTACCGGTTTTGATTTCGAGTCTCTGTTTTGGAACCCTAAGTTTTTGATTGCGATTACGGTTTGGTTTAGTAGAGAGATGTTCTTGGAAGCGAAGAAGAGAGCTACAGCGACGAAGATTAAAGCTAGTAAAAGATTCTCCGATGTGAGAATCTCATCGGTTTGTGAGAAGACGACGAAGAAGAAGAACGATGAGAGACTTAGGAAAGAGAGAGATACCATTGTGAAAGCTAAACCGGGATTGATTCTGGTTAAACCGGTTTTAGGATTTGGTGAACCGAATGGTTTAGGTGGTTTTCTTCTCTGTTTCTCTTCTTTCTCTCCGGCTTCTAGATCTTGCTCGCCTTCGACGATTGAAGATAAGCTTTGATATGACGAACGGAGATTCGACGATGACCGGAGTAACGACGACTGTGTCCTCGTTAGCTTCGCCTGTTTTTCCATTTCTTCGTAACGATAAAAAAACGAAAACAGTTTCTTCGATCACGGAGGTGAGATTCCGGTCATAACCAATTTCTCCGGCGAGAGTACACTAACCGCTGCTTCACCACCGTAACTAGCATCACGCACGACTTCGACAAAGAGAGAGAGAGAGACAGAGAGAGATTTGTGATATTAGTGTAACAGTGACTTTTCGCTTTCTTCGTTAATTTCCCGGTACCGGAGAAAGTTTAACGGCGAAGCTCACTTAAAGAGAGAGAGAAGAGAGAAATAGGAGAAGAGAAATTAGACCGGGTTTGGGTTTAATTTAAAGAGAGAAAGAGATAAAATTAGATTTAATAAAGACCGTTGGATTAAAATCTGACGGTTGATTAAGTGAAGAGAAGAAGGAGAGCCGTTGGATGGAGAGGAAGAGAGGGGTCACCGGTGATGACGGGAATATATTGGTCGACGGATCCAAACATGAACGGTTTTTTAGCTTTACTGTTTGTAAAGCTGGCACGTGCCACTACATTACACAGTCACAGATAAATATTCATTTACGTTTTTAGCCTTTTTTGTGGGACAATGACATAAGTCTTTTTTTTTTTTTTTTTTTTATTAAATT
>Ga0041059_1001814_pt1 | contig 16625 bp, 19 predicted proteins | sample AraColnosormetaG_FD_56232 | JGI IMG/M metagenome (GOLD analysis project Ga0041059, IMG submission 56232) | Arabidopsis roots microbial communities from North Carolina, USA - Col MF nosort | ecosystem: Host-associated > Plants > Roots > Unclassified | place: USA: North Carolina | collected...
ACTTCAGTTTTTTAACAATTATCTCATGGATTCGTGGTATACCGTTACTTAATAACAATTATAAACTGTAAAATATAAATATTTTATAAAAATAAAATTTGTAAATTTTAATATATATTACCTTTAAAAAATAAATCGTTCCGCGGTATATCGCGGGTTAAAATCTAGTAAAACTGTAAAATTTCACGTCTATCAGTTACAAACTATTGTACGATATTATCAAACTGGTCAGAACTTTTTATGTAAAACAGTCATAGTTTGGGTTGTGTTTTGCAATTTTCATCTTTTCAATGGGTCAAATTATAAAAGAGATCGCGTGGTTGTCACGTGCTTTAAGAGCGAGTGGGACGTTGATCATCGAGATGAAGCAGAGAACCCAATCTTCGATTCTGTGTTTAGCTTCTTCACTACCACACAGAAACAGAGTTTCCGTCTTTCATCTTCCTCCATATGCGTCGCTCTTAAAAACCTAATTCACAATGTCCGTCGTTCTCAACGCCGGCTTCAGTTCTCCGGTAAGAATTTGCTCTCTTCCTCTTTGATAACCATATAAGATTCTTCTACTCATACTCCTGTATAATTTGCTCCAGAACCACTTTAATTGGGATTGAATCGTTTACTCTTTTGTGACTGAAATTCGAAAGCTTTCTCGTTTCCCTTGATGAACTTGGTTTTGTAGAGATTGATTGGTCCTTGATTCGTCTCTCTAGAGTTTGAAAAAACCATTGCTTTATGTACTTCTTCGATGCATAAACCAATGCTTTCATATAATTCCGCTGATATTAACAAAAATCTTCTCTCTTTGAAGCTTCAAAACAGATCACATCATGTTATACAGTTAAAGCCTTCGCCTTTTGCGTCATACATATCTCTAAACAGTTCAAGAAGGTCACTGTTATGCAAAAGAAGATTGGTTGTATCTTGTTTGGATACAAATGACAATTCTGTCACAACTACATCCGTAGATTCTTCTTCTTCTTCAGATTCTAATAAACCAGTAAGTGAATCAGTTGAATCAAGCAATGGCACTGCCAAAAAAGCACCATTGACAGCACGAGAGAGACTAAGAGCGGCTCGTGTTCTTAGCCGATACACTGAAGCAACACCGAAACCGTCAAAACCTAAAATGGGGAGCCAACTTCTTGATGTGCTCAAGGAAAGTGATAAGAAATCAAAGAGGAAACCGGGTCTACCCGAAGCACCAACTAACATGCTTGATGATAGCAGGAGAGGGATGCCAAAGAGCGGTCTTACGTTTGATTTACCGGGAGGCTCGGATATTCTCATCATTGCTTTCTCCTTTGTGTTCATAAGCACAGTCATGTTTGCTACTACTTTTCTTGTTTGGAAACTCGGTGCGATACACTTCAACGAATAGTAAAGTTGAGATTTGGAGAAGTTTAATGGAGTTTGGAAACCATCAAGCAGGGAACGAGAGAGAGAGAGTGTTTTGTTACAATGTTAGTTAACAATGCATACTTGGGGATGTGATGGGGATCTTCATCACTTGGCAAATCCGGCCTGAGTGTATATACATATACTCTGTAGTACACATAATTTTGCTATGAACTCTCTTCATGCTTGATTTGTAATTTTAATCTTTACATTGTAATTTCTTTTCATATGGAAATGGATGCTTAAAGACCAACAACAGCCAATGTAAATATGTATCAGATGTTAGAGAGCAAAATATCACAAGTTTATTTTAAGAAGAGAATGAGAGATAGGAGGGTTTGGGACAAGGTAAGTTAAGAATGCACTATGCATTACTTGGAATGTCCATCATCTAGCTAAGCCTGTTTTGTCTTTTGAGTAAGTAGCACACTGGCGTAATTTTGCTACTAACTTTCTTTTTTACTTCGATTCCAATATCAATCTTTACATTGTAATTTCTTCCTAAAAAAAAAGAGACAAAAGATATGAAGAGATAAGAGCACCAGTCTAGTGATGAATATGGTCAAATCATCATTACCACTTTCAGCATCGCAAGATCACAAGTAAGAGGCAGAGATGGTTATTTGGCTATATTAACTAGAAATGAACCAAATTTGGGAGAATAGATGGGATTTGGACCAAGCCTAACTGCCAGGAAATCCTAAATTTTCATCAGGCCTAGTCATAAATAAGCATCAAACAAATGAGAGATTTTATGCTCCAGTAAGCAGACATGTAATACATAATCTATTCTTCTGTCATAAACGCATATTGATGAAAGAAAAATATCCTAACCAGCTAGAGACAACATAAACATAACAACTTGATTATCAGAAATGATTGCAAACCAAATGATGATATTCAAAATTGATCGCTCTCGGATCACTAATTCTACAAAAGCGTTAAGATCAACTAGTAGCTACGATGAGATAATATAAGCTTAGAGACAAATATTAAATCGTAAATTAATAGACAAAGGAAGATCAAACTGAAAATCCATTAATCCAACAACAGCAATATCTGGAAACTAAGACAAATTCTGGGAACAAACTGAAGCAAATGAAACACAAAATGCAGAGGGGAAAAGCGAAAGACTTGTGGAGTAGATTTGGTCTACTTAGATCGCTGTCTCATCTTTCGTCTCTTCCTCTTCAATCTCCTCATACGCTTCTTCTTCCACTGAGATATAAAACAACACAACCAGATCCACAATTACTTGACGAAGAAAAAACGAAAAGTTGGCTCTAAATACTAAGGATGTAAATAACACAGAGCAGATGAATCAGACAATGAACACAGTATCGGAAGATCATTATTACCTTAGCTCTCATCACTCCTTTTTGCTCAAAACCCTAATCGCGGTGAGAGAGACTACTTGAGGATGAAAGATGGTATATATATTCTACAAACCCTAGACAATGAAACGAGACAAATAAACATGTAGCCTTTTTATATTGGGCCTTTAAGGCCCATCTATTCTCCCAAAACTAGTGTAGCCCAATAATCTCAAGCGCAGTATATCTCTACACTGTATTCTACATTTCTAATGTTCCGGCTTAAACCCCTAATCTCCGTTGACCTGAATCAGACGATGTCTCTTCTCCGACGATTCGTTAAAGAAGCGAACAATTCCAGATTTCTGCTTCAATCAATCTCGGGACGTTCATTCTCCACCGTAAATCCCAATCCAACTGCTTCACCTGGTCGTCGTACTTGCGTCGAATTCGATAACCTCATCTTCAAAGCCGGAAGCTCCGGCGATTTCGAAGCCGTACGTCGTCTCCTCAACAGCCGCGTCGTAAACGCGTGTTTCAACACGACAGCTACTTTCAAATTCCTAACAAACACAGACTCTTACTCCTCCTCCTTAGAAGATCTCCGCCGTATTTTGCCTCAGACCGACGCCGGCTACACTCGGAAACACTCCTACGAAACTCTCATCGCTCGTCTCTGCAAACTCGGCCGGATCGACGACGCTCTGGTCTTGATCAACGATATGGCGATCGGAGAATTCGGACTCTCAACCTGCGTATTTCATCCGATCTTAAACACGCTCACGAAGAAGAACAGAATCGAAGAAGCTTGGCGCGTGGTGGAATTGATGAGATCTCACGCGATTCCGGTGGACGTGACTTCATACAATTATTTTTTAACTTCGCATTGTTACGACGGTGACGTGGCGGAGGCGAGCAGGGTGTTGAGGAAGATGGAGGAAGAGGAGGAAGGAGTTATGTCGCCAGACACGCGTACTTACGACGCGCTTGTGTTAGGCGCGTGTAAGTCAGGGAGAGTTGAAGCGGCGATGGCGATTCTGAGGAGGATGGAGGAAGAAGGGTTATCGGTATTGTACGCCACGCATGCGCACGTTATAGGAGAAATGGTGGAGAGTGGCTATTATGCGCTAAGTGTGGAGTTTGTGATGGCGTACGCGGGGAAAGATAAGAGATTAGATGAAGAGAATTTGGGAAGTTTGGCTAGTAAGCTTATCAAGAGGAAGAGGTTTAAAGAAGCTAAGATGGTTTTGAAGGAGATGAGTGTTAGAGGATTGAGAATGGGTGATGCTTTGCGTGAATTTCATGAGAAAAATGTGTTACAATCATGATTTTGATTCTAAGAATGAGATCACCATTGTTACAGACATAAAAATGAACTTTGAAGGAGGTAAGTGTAAACAGTTAGCTTCTCTGCGTTTTTTTTTTTCACATGCAGAGTTTTTTTGTTTCCATTAAGAATGTTTTGACTTGTGGCTTCAAGTTCAAGTATTGCTGTGCAAGTATGAATTTATGAATTGTACAATTGTCGAGCTTTTTTCATGAAAGAGAACACATCAGATAGATGGTGAACTGTTTTGTTTAATTTACAGAGGAGCAAACATTTACAGCAAATTACACTTTCTATTTTTATTTTCATGGACAAGGAGAGGTAATAAACTTTTTTCTACTTTGGGAGGCTTAGCTCCAAATTATTCGGGTTGGGTTAGCTTTGTGAAACCTCTACTTGTTGAAGATGAATATGGGATCCATTGAGTTGGTAGTTCCAATACCAGCTTCCTGTTTCCATTACCTCTTCTTTCAGTGCTTCCAAGTTGATGCTTAAACCTAAATTTAACACCAAAATAATGCAATCAATCAATAATAGTGTCAATTGGTCGATTTTTTTTATCTATCATTGCTTTAGATAAGATTCACTGACCTGCATTTCCTGATGTGATCTTCAGTTTGTGACCGTCGGGTACTTCAAAAACATGGTGTCCCTGCAAAAAGAGTATATACCACTTGATTTTAAGGAGAAGATACTCTAATCCATCACAAACTTCCATGTTACTTTACTTTACCTCTATAGTTACATTGCTGGCTTCGAATTCTGCATTTCCGTGCAGTATGATTTTACAGGTCTCAAGCCTGTTCACATCGTTTCTCCAGTAAACATTTGATTTACTGTTCCAATCGATTCCTCGGTTCACTACGTTCACGTTATGCAGTTTACACTTACCACACCTACAAATCAAGTTTTTCTGTGAATTCCCAAGTGCAAACCAATAGACACGTATCTTACGGAGATAGTCAAGTACAACACTCTATTCTACCTTAACCCGTATTGCAATATTGGTTCACCATTATCATTAGGTGTTGTTGAACCCATGGCATTTTCAGCAGTAACGATCAAGCTACCATCAACCTATGGGACATGAAGTTGATTAAGAAACTCAACGCGATGAAAGCTATGCAAAATCTTGTTGGCAGAATGAAAATATTGAGAACCTGAACATTGTTCCATGAGAACTCTGCAATCTCTAGTTGCAGTTCTGAGCAACTGGAAATGGACCCTCCCTTGAACTGTAACAACGATTCATATATGATTTTAGTCATAATAAATGATATGCTAGAATTTGTGAATCAAGAAACAAAAGAAGACAGGCATCTTCTACTGACTTACTTTCTGTCTCGAAACTTCCCAAAGAGGGCCGAGGGCAGGATGCAGAAGAATGAGATACGGAGGTGGGGAATCAACATATTTATCATTAGCTTCAATCTGGAGGAGTAGAATAAAAATGTTAATTATCAATTTTAAGGTCACACTGGCATGCAAAAGATGTGTATCTATGAACTAACCATGGGGAGTTTGATATCACACTCCGTAAGGAGGTCATATCCATTCCGGAGTATATCCAACAATGCACCATCTGGAGTCTGCAAAGAGAGAGAAAAGTTTGAAAGTTAAGTTAAATCAAGCTGAATAAAGATTTTCGTTCCATTGAATGCCAAATCAATGCAAGAAGACAAAGGAATAGGCAAAGAAAGACTAAACAAGTGGCTAGAGAAAGACAACCTGGTGTAATGCAGCACTTGCGTGTGGTTTCTTCTTCTTAGCTGATGAAGTGACCTTTCTTCGTTCGTTGTACACAATATATGTATCCAGTTTGTCTGGTAAGATCATGGGAAGAAGTAACACCTTAATACAAATATACAGAAAACAATGCAACTTATTCAAAAAACTTTACCTTCTAGACTGCCGTGGCATCTAGATGGAAACTTATTAAAAAAGTTGTCTGCTATGTTTTGCATCGTGCATTCCAATCTACCACCCATAACGCTGCCCAACAAGGAAAGTTATAAGAAACTTACTAACGATAATACAAGAAGGGGATTGAATGCAAGAGAGTGATTGGTAACTCCATTTAGAAACGAAAAAAGTGTTTGGGGTCAAAAGGAATCAGTATAAATTCCAGTTTAGCTATAAGCGCAGTTAAGATTTGACTTAGGTTTCCATTTAAGCAAAATATCACACGGAGATTGGGACATATAACAAGGTAACAGAAGATCAGTCAACATAAATGTTCAGAGATACCAACCTGTGATAGTCTCCATACTGATCAAGGTACTCAATTCGCTTCTTTGTATTGAGAACCATATTTGGCAAACTTTTTGCATTACTGCTTGACCCAATTAACTCGGCCGAATGTAAGTCTACATATAGAATGTTTGTATTGGCAGGAAAATCAGCCTGCAAACTTCAGAAGTAAAAAGGAAAATTGATTTGATCTTGATTTTGCACTCGAAGCTGAAGAAATATATGAGCATTGAAGATTCACACTAATCAAAACACTATATTTTTTACCACGAACAAGGAAGAACAACTAATACTAAAGACAGACAATACAAGAGGAGATAAATTTGCACTATTTTTGAGCTAGAACAGAGATATTATGAATCAGTTCTCGAATATATGCACTTTAAGTAAGAACAATTCAAAGATATAAATATCATACCCATTTGAAGAAGGTGATCTGTTGGAGATTCCGAATTTATCAAATTCTGTGTACTCAATGCACGATATACCATATTCCCACTTCCCATCGAAATTCTTCTTCTCCATCAAAACATTAATCCCTTCGGTTGCTCCAGCATTCCTTTTACAGGATGCAAACCCAAGTTTCTGTCAAATTAGGATTAATAAATCAAGTTTAGTGGGAATCAATTGTTCGCAAGTCCAAAAAGGGTATTCCTATTTCTTGAAGTAGTTGAGAGATGAATACATGGTTAATATATGTTCTCAACTAGTAAGCTAGTTTGGAAAGCATAGCCATATATATCAGTAGATAGTTAACTGCCACACCTCATACTTCTAAAGGAACTTATCCATCATGATATAGAACATGTTCTTCAAGCCCAACTAACATGAGACCATTTGCAATCAACACCAGATGCTCTCTTCTTTATCTCTATAAGTGATACATTTAATGTTTTGAATCTATTTGCAGTGTGTCAGTTATAAACATAAGATCAAGCATACCTTATTATACCGTAAGCCAATCCCAGCAAGGGCCAAGAGGGTAACATCTGTAGCAGCCACAACGTTACTGTAATATCACAATTATATACACAAAATTCAGATAGTTCTGATTTATTATAATGAACAACTCACAAGGGTACAAGTGACTAACCTAACTTGCCGAACGGTTGCTCCTTTTCTTCCATGATCGTAAAACCAGTTAAAGACACCTTTGTCATAAGCCAATTTCCAAATTACACCATGACCACCAGGTTTACTAACTGGAACAAAGGGCTTTGATACTATCCATTGACCATCTTCAGCACTGACAGCTGGGACGAGAGGCTAGCGAACAAAAACCATTCTATTAACTGTGAGTACAATACTCAAGATACAGTTGTTCCAGAAAAAGGTAACAGAAATCAAAAGAAAATATATGTTCCCTGATACCTGTTCAAAGAGTCGGAAATTTGATTGACCTCTGCCAAACCATTTAAGCCTTTCACAAAGCGAACTTACATGCTCATGGTTGTTCTTTGCAGCACTTGTCATAATGGCAACAGGTGTGACACATTGCTTTCCATAAAGTTTGAAGTAAAGGAACTCTCTAGCCTAGCCAATTCCGGGAAAAAAGGATAAATAACATTTTCTAATGACATGAACAAATACAGTTTCGTACCTCAAAGTTTCCTTTCATACATTTAAATGTAGACAAACCCACCCAGAGTCACCAAGAAATGAGTGCACATGTACCTGAAGATCTCTAATAAGTCCCTCCAACAAAGTTCGTCCACAATGAGCAAGCATTGCTGCAGGAAGGCATTCTCCAGTTTCTGAATCAATCAAACCTAGTCTGTCTGCAGCACCTCCTAGGGGATATATTTCACCTAGGTCTGGCAATCCCTAATATGTACAACAACTTATAATCCAGAAACCATACACAACAACTTTGCTTAATTTCAAAACCAATAACACAAACCTAACCTCAATTCCCCACAGAGCCGCCTGTGAAGCATAATCTTCCTCCTGAGTGAGATCAAGAACACTAGGAGTATGCATTTCTAAATACTGGCAACCCAATGATTCTTCAACAAGTTGTGACCGGTTAGTATTACGTCTCTTAGATGACTGATGAAGAAGCTCAAGAACCATAACCTGATATCTGACACACAATCATCCATGTCTCAGCAGTGAATATATTCAAAATCAATAATCAAAACTTTCAAGGCATCTCTCATCTAATTTCTATACTAAAAGGAGAATTAAGAATTGGTACCCAATGATTCCTCCAATGCAGTCGTAGAACTGTTCAATTTCTTCCAGAAACGTCAAGAATTTTCTAAAATGAGCAATCTCCTCTGAATCTAAAACTGTACCCATCTCTCTTCTACCTTTATAGCCGCTACTATTCACATCGAATCTCTCAATCATCTCCACCAATGCGTAAAGTGCGTTCTTCACTGAGCTTCTCACTGTATACTCCTCCTCTTCTTCTCCAAATGCTTCCTCATAATTCATACATAGAGCGTGTTCTTGCCCCGCCGCGATAACACACTTAACGAGAAACATCTCATTCGAATTCAAACCAAGATAACCAAAAACCTTAGATAAACCGCCTCGATTCTCGCTGAAGAATCGACGAACTCTGGAATCAGCGTCGATAACCGCGTCCTTCCTTCGTAAATCCTTGGAAACGTCTAGTTTCGATAGGAGAGACTTAAGCCGATCGATTTCCGATAAGAAATCGTCGGATTCCGGAGGAGTCGGTGTAGAATACTCGACAGGTACGGTGGACACGTGTCTCACCTGGTGATTATTACATTGCTGCTCGCTCTGCTGTAATTTCGAGGAAAATGACGAAGAAGAAGAGAGAAAGAGGAGTGGTTTTCTGAAATGCAGAGAGCTGAAGGAGCGAGGAGATGTTGTAGTGCGAAAGTGGAAGAGAGAGAGGTGATTTTGGGGGTGATGGAGAATTGGAGAAGCTTGAGGATTAGCCATGGTGAAGAAGATGGTTACAGAAGGAGAAGGAAGAAGGGGTTTTGAAGAGAACCCCAAGGAGGGATAAGGAGAGATACTCCAAGCATATGCCCAGAATCACTCTCTACGATTGCTTCTTTTCTTTCGCTTTTTTTTTTTGTCTTTAATGTGAAGGAAAAAAAATATAATCCAATGAGCTTCGATCGAAGGGATTTGATTGTGTAGAAGATGATGTGTGATTGTCGTGTGTTGCAATCTTTAATCTGACGGTTCAGACGACACCATTTTGGATTACACCGATGGGCCATCTTCATTGTTCATGTCGACTCCAACATTTTTAGCATAATATGTGACACAAAGCGATATTAATTTTGTTTTTGTGATTGATTATGTTTTGATTATTAGCTACGATATTTGCATGTGGATTTAGGAGGTGGAGTGTTAAATAGTGGAGTACAAACGAAAACATTTTTAAATTATTCATTGAATTGGTAGCACCATCTTCAACTAAATAAATTTGAACGAGCAGAATTTGTGAATTATACTTCAGAACCTGATGATTAAACATATCAAGAACATAGTAACACTAATTTACAAAGACAGTAACCACCCACCAACATTATGCACACCAAAAAGGGGTATTACCGTGATTAGGACATTTTCTGTTTACGACATAAACGACCAAATAGATCCACCGAATTTTAAAGCCGTTATATAAACTAAGTTCCATACTTATATATAGATAGATAGATGAAAGTAGCCTAAAGAGAAGCCAAGAGCTTCTAAGAGACTCAAAAACCTCACTCAAATCTTCATATTAATACTTACAGATTTTTTTGTGAAGTTCAGTAGTTGTCTCTTCACGCAGTGGACAGAACTTCCAGCTCTGCCCACCAGAGTGGTGAAAGTTTTGGGATAGTGTCGTCTGGTGATAATCCAGTGATCTCTCGTAATCTCCCTGTGACTTCCTTCATTATCGGTCTCTGTTTCGCGTCTGCTCTTATGCAGCTTTTGATCACTTCACCTATATTCTCAATCTTCTCGTCAAAGCTTTCAATTGTCGGATCCACCATCTCCCTTAATGTCTTTCCTCTCAAGAAGACAGCCAATCCGGTATCTATCGAGTCACCTTTTTGAACTGACTCTGGGAGTTTTCCTGTCATCAGTTCAAACAACAGCAACCCGAAGCTGTGAACATTGTCTTCTTGTGTTGTTTCTGAGATGTTTGTATCTATGAGTGCATTGGTGCTGCTTTCTGTCTCGGATGGGCCTTTTAAATATCCAAAATTGAAATCCGCAATTTTGACTGCGTAGTCCTCTGTGAGTTGAACTGATGATGAGAGAAGATTGCTGTGGACTATAGGTGGCTTGAGTCCGTGCATATGGTCAAGGCAATAAGCTATGCCCATTGCTATTCTTAGCCGCATTACCCAGTCCAAGTGTTCTGATTCTTTATCTGCAGCAAAAGTAAATATTGTTTTCCCACTTTTAATCTGACAACTTACAGTGTAATAATGACTCATATGACTAAAGAGCTTTGTTACTTACAGTGTAAATGTTCAAAGACTGTTCCGTTTGATGCATATTCAAAGACCAAGATCCTAGTGAAAGGTTCTTCTTCTTCACAGTAACCAAGAAGGTTGACAAAATTCTTGTGGTTTATCTTGGATAACATTTCGATCTGAAATCATCGAAACCATAATCGATAAGGTGATAGAAATCAAAATCCTTAAAATATAAGAAAACTGGTTGACCGGAAATACCTTCTTTCTGAACTGCATTTCTATATTATTTGTCCATTCTTTGGCAGACGCAGTAGCAACAGAAGCCACAGCTATCTCCACCCCACTTGATAGCGTCCCTTTGAACAATGTACCAATGGGGCAAGACCCAATGACATTACTAAAATCTTCACAGGCAGCTTCAATCTCAGATCTTTTGAGTTTGGGGACACCTGAGTAACAAATCATACATCATTAATATCGAAAAGAAAAAAAGTGGAGCGACTATTAAATCTCATCTTCTAGAACCAACAATGCCACTTCACATTTTTGTATCAGGGAGTAGAAAGGCAATTACCAGTTATGAACACTTTCTGAAGTTGTCCACTAAGACCTGTACGCCAGGGATTCACAGATTTCCCAGCCTTACTTTTAAAAAAGAAAACACCAGTAGCTAAAAGGAGGATAAACACAGCACCCGCTATGCAGCCAGCCACTATAGGAATTGTGCTGTTTGAAGAAGTTTTGGAGCTGCTTGTTAGACTAGGTAAAGTCACATGGTGCACAAAAGGAGGTGGAGCAGAAACATGTTGCGCAGGAGGACTTTTTTGTGGCGGAGGCAATGTAGAGGATCTTTTGGCATCAGGTCTCGTAGAAACCGAAGATGACGGAGGTGTAGCTCTTGCCACAGGGCGGTCCCTGAACGCATTCAAATGGGTGTACGGGTTACGAAAACGGCCAAGTAATTTCCTGTGAAAACCAACTGCTCTCCTGCAAAAAAGACACGAGGTATAATGAATTTGAGTACAAAAGGGAGAGGAAATAGAAACATGTTTCTAACTCAAATGGAAAAAATGATTATGCTACAGCACTATCAAAGTAAATTTAGCAAGTCTTAGAATACAAAATGCATAAAACACAGTGTCGGTATTCATGTTGTTACCACTCAGAAATAGTATTAGTTCACTAAAAAAATTCATAGATCTACTATACCAACTACATTGATGTTGATACTCAGCCAAAATTCATTTTACAAATCATGTTAGCAAAACTATTCATTATACATTTACTACAACATTAGATCTTAGCAAGCTCAGAAACCTAAATTGCAAAAGTAAATACACCAACAAACACCTCAGCTCAAGAACTAGCAACAAGTTCTAAAACTGAAAATCAACAAGAGCTATTTAATCTTTATCAAGCAGCTGCGTTAAAAATTCAACAAACTAAAAACATTCACAGAACAAAAATCGAAAGCTGATACTTACAAATCCTCAGCATCTATATCTGACCATAGATCTTTCGTCACGGATTCCAGAAAACCATCACCTGAAAGCCAAAATCGAAACTAACAATTATGAGGAACTATCCTTCTATGTATCGGCACACCAAAAAATAGAAACAAAAACGGTAAATACCTTGAGATTTCAACGAATAGCAAGAACCGAAGCTCAAAATCACCAGAAGAAACACGAGAGTACGATTTTGAAGCCTTAATCGAACGGATTTCCAGTTGTTACTCATCGTCAGACTAAAAAAAACAAAACCGAGCAGAAGCTAAAGGAGCACGGAGAAGCTGATAAATCCAAGTCTCGATCTATCACAGATTCGAAGAAAAGCAAAAAGTTAGAGAGAGCTTTGAGTTTGAGTTCGCATGGCGGAGGAGACGAATTGAGAGGAGGAGTAACATGACTTTTCAACTTTTGTTAAAAGCGCGTGTCCCCGTGGTTTGGCCCGATAATAAATTAAAGAAGGATACAATAGTAAAAGCATTTACTTCTTCTTGTTGACAATAAGAAAAAAACAATCTCGTGAAAGAGTATCTATTTCTAATTTTTTCTATAGTATTCAACTGTATAACACTAGAGTAACCATTTATCAATTAGATATTTTTGTATAGTAAAATACATAAAAAATGATATAAAATAGAAGAATCTATGGACCTGAAGATGCCAGAGCTAAGAGGATTCAAAAGAAGAGGCCAAAGACACCGTCGAAAAAGACTTTTGATGTTATAGCACTATTGTGGAAAATCGTTTAGGCTCGCTCTCTCTATTGTGCAATGTGTTTTTTTTTTTTTACAAAGGAGAAAACCTGAAGATGGTGGGGGTATAAATGCCACGTGGAATATAGTTATGATGTGTTGGATAATGGAATGATTGAAGATGAATGATTGTGTTTGTGGCATTATGGATTAAGAAAATGTGGAGGGAGTTTTCTGATGACCAATTCAACGTGGATGTTTTTTCTTTGTTTTTGTTTTGTTGCTTCGTTGTTAATTTCTTCGTTTTCAATCCAAGTCTTTGCCATGTGGGTAGAGTCATGGATGTAATGGGAATATGCCCCATTAATACATATTTTCATTTAATTTATTTATGTATACTTTTCTCAATATTTCTCAGATGTTTGTTAGTGTATATATACTGTATACTGTAGATAGAAGTATTCCATAATTGTTGCATTCACACAGCCCACGTTTTCTGATGATTTATCTAATTAAAAGGAGAGAAAGCTCAAATTTCGCCCCCACGATCGAATGTCCGTCGAAGTTTTGATCTATCAATTTATTTTTTTATCGGCTTAAGAGCAAATTTTATAGTAAGTAAAGTTAATTATCCATATTAGTCAGATCAATCAGAGAACATTTTCGGAAATGTATGTTAGGAATGAATAGTATATTAAAAGGTTGACTAGTAACGGTTTCGCCGTAATTTGAAAGCCATCGGGTTTTGATTGGTTGAAAGAAAGAACAATCATTTTTATTATTATGAATTTACAAATTCACCGGCATATCTACGCGTCGTACGTAATCTAACTTCATCCTTACGTAATTCTATGCTGTCTTTGTTTTGACCTAAAGAGTCTGCACAAGCACATTCATGGGCACTTTGCTTAAATAAATTGACATTGCTGCGGCACAATACTTAAAAACTGGGCGTTATGGGATTAAAAAAATTGCGAAACCTTAAAGGGCCATGCATTAGTTAAATTTGTCATTGACTTATTAATTGGTACCAACAATGCATATGGTACGTAGCTGTGTGAATGATCTAGGATTCAAAACCATAGTATAGAAAATATTATTTGATATTTTGGTAGACTTAGGACCATATGAAAATATTATTAAAGATCTTTTAATAAAATATTTTTTTGAGTATAAACTAACTTAAGCTGCAATCACATGTTAGGCGTACATATGCATGTTAGATTGTTTATTTTTGACGTCACATCTTATATACTTTATATGTTATGTTATTGATTTAACTTTTGATATACGATTCTTTCAAAACCTTACATGTTCTAATCTCTTTTTTACAACCATGCATACCTCATAACTAAAAGATAATTCTCTAACTCGTTATTCAATTAGGAGAACAAATATTTTCAAATTTAACATCATCGAATATGATCCTAGCAGATTGGATTAAGAAAAATCATGAAATATATATTCCAACTAAACAAAGAATGCGAAAAAGATATGAAAATAATTTTGGAGCACACCAAAGGATTTGTAGTCCTTTTCAGCTCCATTTTGGAGCTCTCTAGTAGGCCAGATCCCAAATAATAAATTTTCCATTTTTAAAATTTTGTGTATGCAATTGACTGCCCTACCGTCTTGTTCACTATTACTATACATTGAGTGAGACTTGTGAGGATTGACCTTTCATAATCAAATTTGTTGACGTTATACTTGTGCAGAAGTATGTTACTAAAAAGTAAAAATATAATCAACGATGGCATGGGAAAAAATGAATATGAAGGTTGATTGCAAAATACGCTTGAACCTTGATAGTTTTTGCCTTACACCTCATTTGGATTTTCATTGCAATGTCGGGATAAATTAGGCAATCTTATCAGGAATATATATCAACACATAAGAATATATTTACAACATTTAATCTATCCTTACTAAGAACAAATTTCTTAAATTTGCAACAATAAGGCAATTCATCCTTTTATTGTCTAAGGCCATTATCAACAAGGATATGTATCAAGTGTTTCAGTCGGTTATAAATGACTTTAGTGCAACAGAAAACCCCATTTGTAAGATTCATGAAATATGTGATATACACTATAGTGAATGTCTTCGTTTGGAGCAACGAACACCAAACAACAATATCTTTTAGCATATGTACTTAGAAATCTCATGTTTCTTCCTCTTTTCCTCGGAAAGCCATCCTCTCTCGAAGAATCTTCTGCCCCATATATCTACACATTACAATTTTCCAACAATCATATTTTGAAAAAAAAAGATTAAAAACATGTTTAGATCATTTGTATCAATTGGTTTCTGCGTGTTTTTACCTTCCGAGCATCATGATTGTGGCCTGTGGATTAGTCCCCGGAGACTTGAGAAACGTGGATCCATCGATGATCCTCAAAGCATCAACCCCTAATACTTTGTAATTGTTGTCGACCACTTTTCCAACTTGACAACCTCCATGGTAATGATAAATAGTCATCACGGTATCGATACAATACTGCTCCAAATCAAACGTTGAAGTTATGTGTCTTGGCCTTAAATTAGTGGGAAGAGCAAGAATGAGATTTAGTAGTCCACGTGCACTCGCTAAAGGGTACTTGTACTTGGAGTATCCCTTCGAATCTATCACTTTAATAATGGTACTAAGTCCTTCAACACACTTGTTCAAATCCTCTGGATCCTTAAAGTAGTTGAATGTCACTGAAGGGTTATCATCTGGATTCGTATTCCGCAACTCCAAGTGACCTCTCGAGAGCGGTCCATTCACTTTTTGGATGATCACACCCGCTTTTGTAGTCACGTTCAAGGTAAGATCCAAAGATTTGAAAAACTTTGAGATGGATTGGGTAGGAAGTTTTGTCTGCATATAAAACATCAATATCAAAAAATATCTTATGAAGTCTTGTGTTAACAAAATTTGTAACATTTAAGAGTGTTAATTGATTATACCTTTTTAAGAAGATTCAAAACACCATCGAAGAAGCTACGGGTCAAACTAATAGAGAGACTTAAGGCACTTCCACCTTCAATGTAACTACCAAACTTGGTGATTCCTACGGCTTGTACAAGAGACACTTCTACGGGTTCAGGAGAAGGGATAAAAACCGGATTCATCGGGTTATCACCCATCCCTTGGCCCACCATGGGTTGATCTACGATGACCGGGTTCACTCTATAGGCTGCAAGATGAGCCGCAGGGCCCACACCACTTAGCATCAATAGTTGAGGGCTCGCGATGGCACCTGCTGATAAGATCACCTCACTCATTGTCGAGTCTTGCGTTGCCAATTCTGCCTTGTAGGACACTCCATTTGCGTCCAGAAATATCACCCCATATGCTTTGGGCCTCTGGTTACCTGTCCAATAGAGAAGTTTCATATCCGGAGCAATATACAAACAAATAATATGTATGGTAATGTGCAACAACGAATGACTACGACGGTGATAATGACCAAACGATCGCCATAATTGAATAATTCATTATAATTACCAAAATGAACAACTGAAAGTCATGATTCAAAATTATAGAGATTTAAGAGTAAAAAAGAGGTTTCTAATTTGAAGTTTCAGTTTTTTGTAATTAGTGTATGTTATCATAAATAATGTTTGTTTTATAAATAAGTATCATAACTATGTTAAACATCTTTATGTTTTTTTTTTTGTTAAGGAACATCTACAAGTTATAACCATGTTCTAATCAAAATATAATAATAGATCCTTACTACATGTAATAAATA
>Ga0041059_1001815_pt1 | contig 16619 bp, 10 predicted proteins | sample AraColnosormetaG_FD_56232 | JGI IMG/M metagenome (GOLD analysis project Ga0041059, IMG submission 56232) | Arabidopsis roots microbial communities from North Carolina, USA - Col MF nosort | ecosystem: Host-associated > Plants > Roots > Unclassified | place: USA: North Carolina | collected...
TTTTTTTTTTTTTTTTTTTACTATAGATGTTTTAGAAAGATGTTCATCAAATTATATAGATTTTATGAGTTATGACTACGGTCGATCTATTCTGCCGTATATATTTTATTATTGTCAAAATTATCTTTAGTTTAATATTGAATTCTGTTTTTAACGTAGAAAAACAAAATTCCGTACTTTTATTAAAAAATTATATTATGAAACATAGAGAATAACTAAAAAAATAGATGATTATTATTTAATGTCAAAGCCAAAAAAACTGTTACCATAAACAAAAATTCATATTCTACTGATAATTATTAATTATACTCTGGAAGAAACTAAAATATAAGATGATGGTTGAGGTAATCCAAACAAATTTATAGCAAACTACTGGATTTAGTCATCAGTTCTTCAATGCTTAACACTAATAAAACTTGAAAAAAAAAGAAGGAAATAAAGTAAAAGAAACTAAACATCATTAGCTGCCGATGTTAAACAAACGATTAAAAGCACAAACTGATTAAGCAAAAGAAACATTAAAACACAAACAAGTAAACTCCTCTACTCCACGGGTTCCTTCAAGTTTGCCGCCGACTACTTCTCCACCGTCTCTTCCTCCTTCAAGTTCTTCTTCTCCGCCTTATTCTCCTTCTTCTTCATGGCTATCTCCATGAGAAATTCCCGATGCTGAACCACAACTACGACAGCCACTGAAGCAAGAGCAACACCAATGGTTACAGGAGCAGTTAAGAGATCGGCGATCTTGAACAAATATTGTTTCATCATGACTGAGAAGAAAGAGAGATCGGATAAGAAGCAATTTTCTTGATTCAATACTTTTCTCACAAGTTTTTAAGAATGAAAGAAAGTGTGTACAATATTTATACAAAACCCTAACTAAACTTGGAGCTCACATTCTCGAATGATAATTTGACACTTGTCTTGTCTGCTAAACAGAATTTTTGCTTTTCTTGTCTTCCACGCACCAGACTCTATACATGCTTTTTAATCACGTGTTTTTTTTGTTATGGTCTGGGCTTCATTTAACTAATGGGCGTTTTCCTTGTATCTTGGGCTTAATTTGAGATTTCTTATTCATGAGGTTGAATCAAACAAACTGTAAAATGGTGTACATTTTGTAGAACAAATTTTTTTCCTTCTAAAACTCATTTCCTAAAAATATGCGAATGGTGTTGATTTCTTTGAGCTTTGCTTCACATTCCTACTTTTCTTAAGAATACCTATTATATGTATATTAGATATCGAAGTTGTTTGCTAATAGTATGAATTATCCGTATGATGCGAGATTACATAATAATTCCACCACTCCGCATATGTACTAATTTAAGATTTCTACATTAATAATAACCTCTAATGTGTTTTCGTATCCTATATGGCATTGGTCCTAATCTGGTGCATACATGTTTTAAAAAGCTTTTGTCCAAGGAATATATGCCAATGGCATTTTAATTATTTGTGGAATTTTGAACAAACCGAAAGTTGGTTTTTTTGGATGTATCCACAAAAAAAGTTGGTTCTTTTGAATATATTCTAACCACATTTTCATTTTCTGTCAACAACAGTGTTGCAAGCAATTTAAACATTGACGTTATCTAACTTGTGAATTGTAAATGTATCACGCCTCATGCATGTTAGATTGTTTTATACTCAATTTTGTTTCAAATTAAGTGAGATGCTTTTCTTCTATGATTTCAATCCACTAGCATCTGACTATAAAAATCAAAACCCCTTGTGCTGTTTATTTTCATAGAAACTCAAACTTCAAAAGATAAATTTCCATCTTTTTTTTTATAATCATTTCTTGTTTTCGTGTTCAATCTAATAAAGGGTAAATCTCTGATTGTTGTTTCTTTGATTTCTTGTATTGAAAATGTTCTTTGATCATTCTCTCTTGTGTTCGATCGATACTTATGCGTTTGTTTACAGGTTTTGGGCTCTCAAGGGTTTTAATCAGATTGTTTGGTTCGTTAACTTAAAAGAATCCATTTCTTGACTTGTAAGTAATCTTTCTTCAATGAATCGCCTTTTATGTTTTTAGGGTTTGTTCAAGTAAATTCTCAATTTTTTATTAGGGTTTTTGTCGGAATTTGATTACCCATATAAGCAAGTTAGATCCTTTTGATTTGCTTTAATAACAATTGTTTTGCCTTACTCTGAAACAGAGTTCTGGCTTTTTATTGCTCTGTTCTTCACAGGTGAATGAGAAATGGAGACTAAAGGTGGTAAAAAGAAGTCTAGTAATAGTAGTAGTAGGGACAGTCTTTTCTTCGAAGCTCCTCTTCGTTACAGCATTGAAGACGTTAGACCAAACGGTGGAATCAAGAAATTCAGATCTGCTGCTTACTCAAACGTGAGTTTAGCTACTGTTTTTTGAAGTATTGTCTTAAAACTATGTTGTTGATTCTCTTCTAGTCTTCTTATACATGTTGTTAACTTATGTTTGTTTGTTTTTTCTTATGTAGATCACTGGAAAACCATCCTGATATTCCTCAATACGTTTTCTTCTTAACCACTTACTAACTGTGGTTGATCAATGTTCGCGATAAATCTTCGTTTTTTCTTGTTTTGTTCTCTTTCAAAACTCATTTTTCGATAGTCTCTTCGCCTTTTGAAAAATGGCGGTCTCTGCTACAGGTTTCGAAGGATTTGAGAAAAGGCTCGAAATCTCATTCTTTGAGACTACTGACTTTCTTGATCCCCAAGGAAAGAGTCTTCGTTCTCTTACCAAATCCCAGTTAGATGAGATCTTGACTCCAGCAGAGTGCACAATTGTTTCCTCTCTCACAAACTCTTTCGTTGACTCTTACGTGCTCTCTGAATCTAGTCTCTTTGTTTATCCTTACAAGATCATCATCAAAACATGCGGGACTACTAAGCTTCTCTTGTCGATCCCGCATATCCTTAGGCTGGCTGATTCACTTTGCCTCACTGTCAAATCTGTTCGCTACACTCGTGGTAGCTTTATTTTTCCGGGAGCTCAATCTTACCCTCACCGTAGCTTCTCAGAGGAAGTTGCTTTACTTGATGACTATTTTGGTAAGCTCAATGCAGGAAGCAAAGCTTTTGTGATGGGAGGTTCAGATAATAACCCTCAGAGATGGCATGTTTACTCTGCTTCTTCTACTGAAGAATCTGCGGTTTGCGATAAACCCGTGTACACATTGGAGATGTGTATGACTGGTCTAGACAATATAAAAGCTTCGGTGTTCTTTAAAACCAACTCTGTTTCAGCTTCTGAGATGACTATTAGCTCTGGGATCAGAAACATCCTTCCAGGCTCTGAAATCTGTGATTTTAACTTTGAACCGTGCGGTTACTCGATGAATTCGATTGAAGGGGATGCGGTTTCTACCATCCATGTGACCCCGGAAGATGGTTTTAGCTATGCAAGCTTTGAAACAGTTGGTTATGATCTAAAGGCTTTGAACTTTAAGGAGTTGGTGGATAGGGTTCTGGTTTGTTTTGGACCGGAAGAATTTTCTGTAGCGGTGCATGCTAATCTTGGAACCGAGGTATTGGCGTCTGATTGTGTAGCTGATGTGAACGGATACTTTAGCCAAGAGAGAGAACTAGAGGAGCTTGGACTTGGAGGTTCGGTTCTATACCAGAGATTTGTCAAGACTGTTGAATGTTGCTCACCAAAATCTACTCTTGGGTTCTGTTAGAAGAAGTGATTAAAGAAGAAGAGTGATCTATTTCTGGATTTATAGTTTTTTTTTTTTGTAAAGATCTTTTGTGTTTTGTTTTCGAATAAGAAAGAACATGTGATGTTCTGATGAAAGCATTTCTTGTTTATGTTCTCTGGTTGCTGCACCATAAATATTTTATGTTCTATGCTTTGTTGTGTTTAAGCTTTGGATAACTTTTAATCTTGTGTGCTTATAAATTTTAATCTTCTATGTTAATTTTGGTGACTGAATATATAGTAGTATTTATTGATATAAGAACATGTAATAGTACGATGTCAAAACAAGAAACATGTAATAGTATGAAAAAAACACAAACAAAGAACATGTATTAGACAACGATGTATACACAAAGTCTAAGAAAATGACCTTTTTGATGAGTAATACAATCATACTAAAGTAATGTCGAATTGGTTTTAGCCAGACACAACTTTTATCAATGATATGACGCTGAAAATATTTGATGCATGTACCAGTTTCATTTTTATTTAACCTGAAGGATCTTTAGGGGGGCCGACTTTAATGTCGATAATATGAAAATGTATTTTGGTTTGTTCTGTTTTTAATGTGAAACGTACTTTGTCTTTTGTTTCTCCATATATCTTGTTTTTTTACATTTATATTAGGTGAATTTCAATGTTTCATTAACATTCTATTCCTGGACGTAACTTTTTTTTTTAGTTTCAGTCTTAAACAAAATTTACCATTGGTAGTAACTAGTAAGTCTAATAAAAATAATAGGAATGTTAAACAAGTAGTATTCATAGTCTAAAATATGTAACCGTCCATCATATATGCACTATGTAAAGAAAATCAAGAAAAAATAAATATAAGGTGTGAGTTGTCCTGATTGATTTGGTGAATCCAACTTTTATAGAAGAACATATTCTACCTTTTCTTATTTAATTTGTTTTTCATTTCTCTTGTGGTCACAATTGAGGTAATATGGATTATGGAATCAAAACTAGAATAATAGAAGGAGACCCATGAAAAAGATGTACGTTCATAACTTGGACGACACTTTATTGCTTAGGCATATACCAAAAATCTAACAAGTCCAGCTACAATGTATAGGATTGGTACTATAACTCAAGTGTCTACACTAGGATTGACATAAAAAAAAGTTGGTTTGGTCTCTCAATGGTTTCTCCTAATAAGATATCTAAGAGTTCTCCTTACCTGACGACTTTAACTTATCAAGCAGTGGTCTTTAGTACATTCAATTGTTGGTCTTCAAGCTTCATGTTACCGAGTCTAGTTCCCATATAATCTGTAATGAGTCTTTTTGGGAAGTGAATGCTAATTTCGAGGCAGCTAGATCTTGCTTTGGTTATGCGAGCTCAAACCAGTCGATTATTCATGGGATTTGTTCCCAACAGTTCATTAATTATATCATTGTGCAAATAAAGGTATGGTAACAAAAAAAGGTGAGGGTAATGAAATGAATAACAAGTAAAGAACATATATGATTGAAAAGACAAGAGGTGGGGTTTTACTTTTTACATCTCTCTCAATGAACGTACGAAAAATCAATCGTTTATAACTTTATAATTTGTAAGGTAATTGCATTTTTTTCTTTTAGTTTGTTACATTTATATAATAAAATGCCAGACATATCCAAGAACTAGATTACAATTGCAACAACACCTCAACATCTTTTACAATGTCATGAATCAAATCTTATGACCCTGGTTTTTTTCAAAAATAATAATATTATGACCTCTTTTTTTCAAAGAAAAAACATAGGTTTTAAATTATACAAAACAAGGTTAATCACAAAAATTATAAAAACTATATTATAATTATTTCCCACTCATTTGAGGGTATAGAACTTTTATCAGTGGGAGATCTGCTAATTAATCCCACTTTTGTTTTTCTTTTTCTCTTTTTCTTTTTATACGTGAATTCTGTTTTTTCTTTTGATTGTGCTAAATGAAACCATAAAGAATTCATCTAAATTGGATAGAAAATTAGGACACACATAAGATGTACATGACACAGTCAATAACATGATTTTTATACTATTAACCATTTACATTGTAAGATTTTGATGTGGCTATATATGTTCATAACTAGAGATGTGCAATCTGATTTTGATGTAGAGTTTTTTTTTTCCGGTTGCTATCATTCTTATGCATATATTTGATGCTTATAAGTCCATTTCATATTTCCTTTAATTTGTTTTTATAGAGGAAAATTTCATTAATGATTTATTTCATGGACTAATACAGTTTTATTCGAAAGACGAGCAGATAATTATAACAAAATAATCAACGAATCATAATTAATATCAGTCAGTCACTATTATTTTTTAACTGTCAGAGATTTCAAACAAAACTAATATCAAGTACAATCAATCTTGATATCTCATTATTATGCATACAAAGTTACAATGCGGTTGCAAATTCATGAGACGTGGTCAAAGAAAACGATGATGATGAAGAAGAAATAAGCAATTTGTTATGTTAATACTTAGTATCACACGTGTATCCATGCACACGACATACAAATCATGACATTATCCCGAAAAAAACCAAAATAAAATTGTAGTATATGAAATAAATGATAATGCACTAAGAAATTAGAGTAATGATGAAAGATAGAGGAGAACAGCTTTTGCTTTATAAAGCAGTTTGCTTTTGTGGTTTAAAAAGTGGCTTGTCTGTTGACTAATCACTGCGTAGACAAAGATTTGATTTTTGTGTTTGTATATAAGCTTAGCAGTTGCTCGATCCAATAATTTCTTCATCAATCATTTTTTCATTGTGCAGTAGTAAAGTAATGAAGTACTAGACTCATGTAAAATAATAATATACGCACATCCGATTGGGAACAACATGGTAGAAAAAAATATCAAATTTCCATATATGTTAATCGAAAGACAAAATGGGGGAAAATCACTATTTTATAACATTAAGTCGCATCATTATTAATTTCTTGATCAACTTAACTATAACTATTATGTACTACATTTGGTAAGTTCTTTTCAAACTTTTGTTTTCTCTAACAATTTTCTTTTATTTTAGACCAAATGTTAAGCTCTCAATCATTATTTCTTCTTTTGGAATTTCGAGTTTTGTAGTTTTCTCATTTTAACTTCATTTCGATCATATGTTTTCCGTCTTATCAAGTTCTAATTCTACCCTCTAAAGTACCATCTAATATTCCACCGCTTAAAATATCCAATTGACATTGTCACATTCGGAAGAAAAGAAAACCATCCATTTGGCGAAAGCACATGTTATATTATCAACAAACAACATTGATAAACGATATTTAATTTCAAATGGTTGACAAAACATATTTTAGCACGAATTTAGAGCATAGATAGAAAAAGGATCAAATATCTTAATATAATTAATGAATAGTTATGAAGATATTAACATATATTAACTGTGATGAGTGGGAATAAAAACAGAGTTAAAGGGAGTCATTAAAAAAGAAAAAGAAAAGTTCTAAGTCACAGACTCACAGTATATCTCATCGACACAACGAGTGTCCCACTATTATAATTTTATAATTCACAGTTTATTTAACTTTGCGTTACATCACAATAATTTTCACACTTTATCACTTCGAGGCCACTTGGTTATTCTTCCCGGAATATAAATGCTTTATTAATAACAGATTAATGGTGCTTAGTGCTTACCATATAAATTCACTTTTCACCTGCTCTAATTGATTAATAGTATGATGTATTTTTTTTTATGAAGGCTTATCTTAGGTCTAATTGATTATCGTTTGTTGCTTTCCTACATCCGAGAACAGGTTGAGTCTATTAATCCTCTAGACTTAGAACACAACCAGGTCTTCGAATCCAAATACATTACTTCAAAAAAAAGTCTAAAGAGTAAGTAACATATCTATTGATTTTATAACCCAAAAAACATATTAATTGATTTTTTGTTTTTAGTACATATTCGATTTGGTAGCATCATCCCTTTTTAAAGAGCAAGGCTGGTAAATCCACTAGCTCACACCATTGTCCATGTACCAGTATAACTATGCAACATTCAATACAACATTTCACATAATTATTTATTTTCAATATTAAATCTTAAGTTTTTCTAAAACAGTTGATTGTCTAGAAAAATACATTTTCTTCAAAGCAAATATACATAATTGAAATTGAAAACAGTCGATTGCCAATGAGTTGATTTAAAAGAAAACAAAATTATTTATTAAACCAAAAAAATCGTACATATGTAATATTTCATCATTGTTAAACTCATTTGTATATTTTTTATGATATAGATATATTTTGTTTTGTGTCTTTTTTTTTTTCACCAATTTTGTTTTGTGTCTACGATTGTATAGTAAACCATCTTTGCATTTTTGTAATTTTAAGCACTACAATATAGTTTTTTTTCAATAATTTATTCTCATATATGTAAAAAACGAAGTCGAATTCTGGTAAGAGAGACGAAATTAAATAAATGGACCCATATTTGTAGATAACTTAATATAAATCAAGTTTTTTTTTTTGTGTGCGCGAAGTATATAAACCATAAAAATCTTATAGAATTCTGTTTTTTTATCACATGATTGAAAACTAAACATTTCCCGATTTTGTCTCTGGCCTTTTCCAGTTTACAGTCTAGAGGACCATTAGATAAATAATTGGCAGACAAATCTTTCTCTTTCTCTTTCCCTCTTTAACTCTCACTCACAAATACTTCCAAATCAAAATCCTCTGTTCCATCTTTTTCTTAAAAACCTCCAAACAAAGAATCGAAAAAAAGAATATTTCTTATACAAAAGAAATAAACCTCAAACTCTGCACCTTAGAGATTAATACTCTCAAGAAAAACAAGTTTTGATTCGGACAAAGATGTTGCAAGGAAGAAGAGAAGCAAAAAAGAGTTATGCTTTGTTCTCTTCAACTTTCTTCTTCTTCTTTATCTGTTTTCTTTCTTCTTCTTCTGCAGAACTCACAGACAAAGGTGTTAACTTTGAAGGTAATGTTCATCAACAAAATCTTCCCCCACTTCTCAGTTTCTCCTTTTTTCTTCCTAAAACATGCTTTTCTTTTTTTGTTTCTTCTTTAGTTGTTGCCTTAATAGGAATCAAAAGCTCACTGACTGATCCTCATGGAGTTCTAATGAATTGGGATGACACAGCAGTTGATCCATGTAGCTGGAACATGATCACTTGTTCTGATGGTTTTGTCATAAGGCTGTAAGCACTTACACACCAACACACACACACACACACACATATATGTAATCATGTGTTTACAGTTTTTACTATTGTGTGTATGTAGAGAAGCTCCAAGCCAAAACTTATCAGGAACTCTTTCATCAAGTATTGGAAATTTAACAAATCTTCAAACTGTGTAAGTATGTTTTGTAGTAATTATTAAAACATTGTTTCTTCATCTCTTAATCACTTTAGTTTTCTAATAATTTTGTTTGGAGATACAGGTTATTGCAGAACAATTACATAACAGGAAACATCCCTCATGAGATTGGGAAATTGATGAAACTCAAAACACTTGATCTCTCTACCAATAACTTCACTGGTCAAATCCCATTCACTCTTTCTTACTCCAAAAATCTTCAGTACTTGTATGATTTTATCCATTTTTTCGTTTTGTTTATTTTATCATATTTTTTATATAAATTATTTATGGAGAGATTATTTTTGTGTTGAAAATTGTGGAGCAGGAGGGTTAATAATAACAGCCTGACAGGAACAATTCCTAGCTCATTGGCAAACATGACCCAACTCACTTTTTTGTACATTCTCTTTCTTTTATTTTCTTCTTTAAATTATATTTTACATATATAAATCTGTGTTTATATATATTTTGTAAATGTTTTTCAGGGATTTGTCGTATAATAACTTGAGTGGACCAGTTCCAAGATCACTTGCCAAAACATTCAAGTAAGTCTATTTACGAGAAAGAATATTTGTCTGCTCTGTTTTACTCTGTTCTGAGAAAGTAACAGTGTAATTGTGTTTTTCTTTTCTCTGTAATTTATCCACTTTTATACGTTACCCTAATTATATTATATAGTTTTTATTTAACTTGTTATGCAGTGTTATGGGCAATTCTCAGATTTGTCCAACAGGAACTGAGAAAGACTGTAATGGGACTCAGCCTAAGCCAATGTCAATCACCTTGAACAGTTCTCAAAGTAATATCTAAATTTTCAATATTTTAAAGTAATATTTGAATCCTAGAGAATATATCTAAACTGATTTTTCTTTTCTTCTTGTTGTTGTTGTTGTTGTTAGATAAATCATCTGATGGAGGAACTAAAAACCGGAAAATCGCGGTAGTCTTCGGTGTAAGCTTGACATGTGTTTGCTTGTTGATCATTGGCTTTGGTTTTCTTCTTTGGTGGAGAAGAAGACATAACAAACAAGTATTATTCTTTGACATTAATGGTAAGACCCACAATGACATTTTTAATCCCTTTTCGTTAACTGTTGAATGTGAAACCAGACAAATGTGAGTGTGTGAATTTTTGGGTCTTACACAGAGCAAAACAAGGAAGAAATGTGTCTAGGGAATCTAAGGAGGTTTAATTTCAAAGAACTTCAATCCGCAACTAGTAACTTCAGCAGCAAGAATCTGGTCGGAAAAGGAGGGTTTGGAAATGTGTATAAAGGTTGTCTTCATGATGGAAGTATCATCGCGGTGAAGAGATTAAAGGATATAAACAATGGTGGTGGAGAGGTTCAGTTTCAGACAGAGCTTGAAATGATAAGCCTTGCCGTCCACCGGAATCTCCTCCGCTTATACGGTTTCTGTACTACTTCCTCTGAACGGCTTCTCGTTTATCCTTACATGTCCAATGGCAGTGTCGCTTCTCGTCTCAAAGGTAGTTAATTAAACACCTTGATTTTGATTTCTTTACATGAATTGACCCGGTTTACGATTCGTGTGAATGGTTTGCAGCTAAACCGGTATTGGATTGGGGCACAAGAAAGCGAATAGCATTAGGAGCAGGAAGAGGGTTGCTGTATTTGCATGAGCAATGTGATCCAAAGATCATTCACCGTGATGTCAAAGCTGCGAACATACTTCTTGACGATTACTTTGAAGCTGTTGTCGGAGATTTCGGGTTGGCTAAGCTTTTGGATCATGAGGAGTCGCATGTGACAACCGCCGTGAGAGGAACAGTGGGTCACATTGCACCTGAGTATCTCTCAACAGGACAATCTTCTGAGAAGACAGATGTGTTCGGTTTCGGGATTCTTCTTCTCGAATTGATTACTGGATTGAGAGCTCTTGAATTCGGAAAAGCAGCAAACCAAAGAGGAGCGATACTTGATTGGGTAAGAAGTAAAAGAGTAAAACATTTTCTCTTCTTGTTTCAGTTAGCTTAAAAATACTCACTTCTAGGGTTTTTTCTTTGGGGTTACTTGTAGGTAAAGAAACTACAACAAGAGAAGAAGCTAGAACAGATAGTAGACAAGGATTTGAAGAGCAACTACGATAGAATAGAAGTGGAAGAAATGGTTCAAGTGGCTTTGCTTTGTACACAGTATCTTCCCATTCACCGTCCTAAGATGTCTGAAGTTGTGAGAATGCTTGAAGGCGATGGTCTTGTTGAGAAATGGGAAGCTTCTTCTCAGAGAGCAGAAACCAATAGAAGTTACAGTAAACCTAACGAGTTTTCTTCCTCTGAACGTTATTCGGATCTTACAGATGATTCCTCGGTGCTGGTTCAAGCCATGGAGTTATCAGGTCCAAGATGACAAGAGAAACTATATGAATGGCTTTGGGTTTGTAAAAAACATATATAAGATTGTGTATTTTGTTGTATGCTGTGATCTTGTACAGGTTTTGGTATCAGAAAGACATATTCTCATGCTTTATCCCATGATTAGGAGGAGGTGGAATCACCGCCTCCATTTCGTAGAAACGAAATCGAAAACCTCGCATGTCATCGTCGATGAGGTTTCCTCTTTTATTTTCTTCTTTGTTTTGGTACGTAACCACACTAGTTTGTATGTTCCTGTGACGCTGTCTTTTCCAAACCCGAGGCGAGAGAACTCTACCTTGTTGCTGTCTAAATAATTCTTTCGTTGAATCCTAGCAAGAGGGAGCTTCTTAGACCATCTTGTGTCTGGATTTATCACCATAATTGGCTGTTTCATGTCCACACCACTATATAAACAAAAAAGACCATCCACACTCTTGGAAAATAGTATCCGCCTCTCTTTGTGTTTCTTGCTAGTTAAATATTCTTCTTCTCCCACTAGACGACTCAAAGACCACTCCAACCTCATGGTCTTGTAACGAATGCTTGGCTTAGACCCGTTTCTTCTAACTTCATAGAGACAGAGAAATTTGGGTTCTTTTGTTTTCTGATGCAACATGTATTTCTTCCTGATTTACCTAGACTTTATCGTATGCCTCCAGTGTTTAGACACGGTTTGGAATCTAGTTAGGGTTTTCACTGGAAGCCTTACTATAATCTCTTCCAACACATCGTCGTTTGGTATCTTAATAACCTGTCTTCTTCTTCTTTTGCTTTCTCTTCCATGATGCATGATCATCTCCTGCTTCTTCTTCTCTTCTTCGTCTTCTTCTTTCGGTTTCTCTTTCAATATCTCTTGCGTGATATTCACTTCTTCTTTTTCTTCCTCTCTCTGAAGAGGACGAAGCAATCTTTCCCATGATATGTGTTGGCTTATTTTGGGATGAAGAAAATTCGTTTCGTTTTACAAAGATTGTAACCAAAACGGGGAAGTGTCTTCAGTCAAGTGGTTCCACATTTTTCACTTGAGTTCGACTCCGCTAAATTGTTGTTAGCCCAATAATTTGTGTGTACTAAGAAAAATCACAAGTCCTCACATACCTAAGAACAATGTAGAAATGAAACAAAACTGTTTTTGCAATGAGAACAACACAAGCGTAAATAAGGTCTCTGTTTTTTCCTAGTAAGCATAGAAACATGAAACAAGTGAGAAGCTTTCATTACTCTGTCTCTGAATCATGTATATAGATCAGAGTCAAGCCAAGTATCCTTTTTAAGACCAGTTCTTGAAGAATTCTTCTCCAGATCTTTGTTCACACTCGCAACATCCAAACTCGGGACAATTTTCTTCAGCAGAGCTCCGGCGAATCTTATCACTGAAGGACCAAACTCAGGCCATGAGATCACCAATGTTCCTCTTATGTTCTTTAGCTGGCACCGGCTCAAAAGTGAAGCACTCAGACCGTCGATTACACTCCCTGATGGGAAGTAATCGAGATTCACTAAACCGGTGTGAGTTGTTGCTTTCTTCTCAGCAGATGTCTCGAGTTTGGCTGCCAATGTTTCGTCTGGTGAGAGTCTACCTCTGAAGTTACGGCTCTGAATGGAATCCAAGATTATCACCCGCTCGGGGATAATGTCTTTGGCAATGAGCAATCTCGAGACTAGGTTAGACCGTTCAGGAGATACAGGAAGCTGAACAGAGACGAGGAGGGTCAAGTTTTTATCATCAGCACTACTCAAGGAATATATGTTGCAGGATTTGTCTTCTAAAGAAGGTTCCATGGTGTTTCCAGAAAACGGAACTTCAGGCATGATGAGACTTCCAAGGAGAGTCTTTGAAGGTAAACTATGGAAAATATAGAGGGAAGGTGAAGATATGGCTATGATAAGTAGAGATGGTCGGAGAGGAAGTTCAGGTTTCGGGTTTGAGAATATGATGAAAGGAGATGGAAGGGATTCAGGTGGCTGAACAAAGTTGTTAAGATCTTCTTGGAAGAATCTTGAAGGTGGAGGATTCTCGGTAAGTACATCTTCCATATCTTAGCTTTTATCAAAATCTCACAGACCTGTATCAAGACACACACACATCAGAAGAAGGATGCAAGCACTTAGATAACAATGACACCTAAACAAACAGTTCATTGGTTCTGAACAAAAAATGTAATGCCAGGAATTCAGTTGTATCCATATTATAAACCCAGCATGAAAGCACTAACAGTCGTAGGATCAAATATCTTATATTCCACATAAGAGAGACCCAGTGAGTGAGATTAGAAACACACCAAAACAGGACTAGTTGCTAAATAACCTAAATCAAACGCAAACTTCTGTTGGTTCTTGCTCATCTTATTATACTCCACCAGCAATGTAACAAAAGATAACAATCATCAAATCACAGATCTTATGCAAAGTACTACTTAAAGTAACCTAAGAGACTATAAAATCAATTCTTTTCCAGACATCCGATTCAAAATTACAATCTACTGAATCATATAGAGATCGAAACTCGAATCTTTAAGAACATGAAAACAATCCCAACTCAAAATCTCCAGTAAAGTCTCAAAATTTATACATTTCAAGAGTTGGGAAGCAAAGTATCACTTGAAGCCAAGATGTATAAGAATCGCAGCGCGAGACGACACAGGAAAAAAAAAAGCAACAAAATTTAGAGTTTTGTTCAGAGAAGGAAGTGAAAAAGACGTACCTTGTTGCAGTAGAATCGATCGATGATGATGAACAAAGAAGAGATTTTTTGTTTTTTTTTATCTTTCTTTTTGTTGCAATTGGTTTCAGTCTTCTCGGCCAAGACAGCGAGAAAGCTAAAACCTCAAACAAATCCCATAGGCGTGTCGCTATTATGTGCCGCTATCGTGCGCTACTATTGTGCGTCGCTATCGTGCGATACTATTGTGCGCCTAAAGATGCTGATTTTTTTTTCATTCATTTATGAAAAATTATTCTTCTTTTATCCTTTCCAAGTATTTTATTGGATTTTATCAAATTATGCAATGAACCAAAAAAAACCCCAAGAAAATTCATTTAGTTGTTAGTCTGTTGCATAGATGTTGAAGGGAGCTAATTTTGAGATGACATTAGTATAATGATACAAGGAATTGTGTTATTGCAAAAGCGTAAATTAAAAATTATAGAAGAAAAAACAATAGAACGTGGAGCAGTTTGATCAAAATCTTGAATTTGCTCAAACTTTAGAGAAAACAATAAACTCAAAAATTCAGATTGAGAAACCGATTCATTCAAAACGGTTTGATCCGGTTACGATCCTCTGGAAGATGATGAACCAACTGTTCAAATACTGCAATGCATCCTACTTGATGTTGAAATTCCTAGTCTCCGTGTGGTTCAGATTCATGAGATATAGAGCGTGTGCACTACTAATATTCCCAACATGCGATTAATCCTCGTGTTCATCATCGCTTTCAGAATCTGCAAAAAGACATGAACATTATTAATAGAGTGTTTTTGTCTCAAAATATTGTAATAAGAGTTTTTATTGCGTACCGGATCTAACATCTTCGCTAAGCTTGCCTCGATCTTGCACTTGTTTCACAAGCATCCGGTAAATCAAAACCCACCAGAATATGTGAAGAACAAGCAAGAAATACAAAAGTGTGTTGAACATATAGTACAAGATTGGTCCATTAGGATGCTTTTCTTTGTCCACAGTCATAATGATTTGATAGCTGCAAATCAAAACCCCACAATATATATACATCAAGGAAAAAACATTCAAGAACAAACGCTAAAGTGGATATTAAACAAACCTCGTGCTCCACAGGATCCAAAAAGGATAGTAAATGAGACGTAGAACGACCCAAGACAGCGCGAAAAGAACAAACGAAATGCTCGCGAGACTTTCCGCTCCGCAATATTTAGACATTTTCCCAATTTCAAGGAACACATCGCTCGCATCATGAAGTGCAAGAATAACAGAACCAGCACGAGTTAATCTATATCATCAACATCCAAAAACAAAACAAGAGTCAGTGTATCCTTTCCTCCACAACACAAGTGTATAATATACGTACCTGCAGATATAGGAGAGGACAATGAGAACAAGCGTTGTGATATGATGACCCATGGAAACTCCGAAATCAGACCGTCTTGTTTCCCAAAACACCAACGCGAATATAGAGTACGTGTAGAATCCAGCAGCAAACATATATAAAAACTTCAACTTCATCCTGCACACATAGCAGTATCATATTTTAGCAAATGACCATCACAAAAGATATCGATGACCATAACGAAACAACTTACTTCATTGGTTGATCAGGCCAAATCTGATCTCCAGGACCAATCCAAAAGTAGAGAGTATTTGAAAACCAAGGTTCATTATATGTGACAGATAAAGCAAGTAGCTCAGCTGATAGATAGTAAATACACTTCCAAGCTGATTCTTTAAATTTTCGAACTTTTGGACTATTTTTCTTCCTGTCTTTTATGTTGTCACTCTTATTCGTACTCATCCTTCCATAGATCACAAGACTTGCCAATTTCTACAAACACCAATAAAAACAAATATGTAAGCTTTCACCTACCAAACAATATCTTCATATACATTGCATTTATTTTCAGACAAAATCTAAACATCAGCAGAATCATACAGAGAGACAAGACTAATGATTGGTCTCTCAAGGGTCATAACTCATAACTAAAAAGTAGAAATCCGAAAGTAATATTTTTTTTTTGGGTTGGTTGGTGAAACAACAATAAATGCGATTGAAGAAACAACAAATCTAAAATCCCATGAATAAGTAAATTACCTCGAAGACGAATCTGTCAAGTAGAAATCGAATTGTAGGGAAGAACACTGCAAAGAGAGGCAAAAACCCTAAATCTTGATAAGTTGGGAACGATTCTTGTTCCCAATCGATTGATTTCACCGATTCGAAGAGACCCATCTCTGAAAAATCTTCTCTTTACAATCACATAAGAAGGAATCTCGTGGGGGTTGACCAGAAGAAAGCAGAGCAAAGGAGAATGAGATAAAAGAAAGTACAATGCTTTAAGTTAGATTTAGTAGTAGATCTCTCAAATTTGATTTTATCTGTTACAATAATTATGAGTTCTTGATCGGATCAGAATTTATTCGAGAATGTATGTAAGTTGCACTTGCTGGAGATAGGCCTTAGGTTTTTTACTGATCCATTCTCGATGGGCTCTTGTTTTTTTTTTTTTTTTTTTGCGTTTC
>Ga0041059_1001816_pt1 | contig 16618 bp, 14 predicted proteins | sample AraColnosormetaG_FD_56232 | JGI IMG/M metagenome (GOLD analysis project Ga0041059, IMG submission 56232) | Arabidopsis roots microbial communities from North Carolina, USA - Col MF nosort | ecosystem: Host-associated > Plants > Roots > Unclassified | place: USA: North Carolina | collected...
TTTTTTTTTTTCTTTCTTTTTTTTTCTTCCTCATACAGCTTTTGCTTTTATTAAGATAAAATTACAAACAATAATTGATCAATCTTTTTTTATAAATATCTTAGTTCACAATTTGCACTTGTAGAAATTTTTTTATTATTATTTTTACATAGATTTTCACAAAACTAAGTAATTAGTATCTCCTTTTTAGTTTTTACAATACAATCGGACCAAATCATTGTTAGAATATAAGAAATAAACTCTTACATAAATAGGTACTAAGCAAATGTTTCTAAGTGTACTTTGGCTAGAAGACAAGATTTACCTTGACAAGTATGTTGGATCAGGCCCGACTCTACACATGTGCTGGAGGAGCTGAGGCACAGGGTCCACCCAAAATTTCTCTTTTTTTTAAAGTAAATCTAGTACAATTACGATCCAAAAAAAAATTTACATAACAAAACACAGATATGTGAACTAATTTTTTTTCCAGCTCTGGGTCCTTTATTATTTTGAGCCGACCATGTGTTGAATAGACAATAATTATGCATCATAATACAACTCAATGTGAAACACACGATCTTCGAATTTGCTGAAAATATGAAAATATGATGAAAGTTATTTCCCCAACAAACACATTTGCCCAGTAAACCTTGTTTTCATATACCTCTATTTGGTATCTTAAAACAAGGTATTTTCATAAGTTGAAAGTTTAGTTTGAAATTAACTATAAAAATATATAAAGCTTTCGTGGGCATGTTCTTGCAACTTGGCATGTTTTTCTTGATGACGTGGACCAAAAATAGTTTGATAAAATACATGCAATTACTATCTAATTGTTATCAAAGTGTTTTTCAGATACTTCTTTTTATCGAAATAAAATTGTTGGCTATTAGCTAAAGATATTAACTAAATAAATATTACTATTCGATTACCGAAGGAAAGGAGAGTCGGGCCAAGAACGAGTATTAACCAATCCTGTGTCATCCACAAATCCAAACATTGAAAATTTTTTATTTAGGGTTTTAGACCTGCCAAGCAATCACATTCTCATGTGATTCTCGTGGGCTTTCTTTCGTCTTCCCAAACTCAACGATTATTGGGTTGGGCTGTTAGACTTTGAATTGACATAGCGAGCAAAAGTAGCAATATTCAAAGCGGCACCGCTTCAATCGGCGCAGAAACAGTCACTGGCAAAAAAAAACTCATACGCCGCTTCGAAATCTGGAGACCTGTTGAAACTAGAGATTTCTCGATGGTGATGAGTGATGATTAATCCATAATCGTGCTCTGAGATTGGTTCGGTTAACTTTGGTTTGAAATATTTCTTATATATCCGGTTTGACTACGATTTCAGAGTCTAATTCCAATCTGAGCTTATCATATGGAAGAGACTCACAAGCAAGCAAAAATCATTACCAATACAAAAAACCTAAATTAGACCAATCTTTCCTCTTGAAGGTGAAGGATTTCATTACATTCAAAGATCAATGTTTTCATTATTTGCACAGCTAGAGAGTAGTTACTAGTTACTACCAAACATGAACTAAAGCCGAGTTATATAGACATAAGAGATTGCCCAAAAACGCCATCACATGAAGAGATCAAGCAGATCACTCTTCAGATAATGGTCCAAGATAGTCACCTTCCAAGCTAGCCAACGCCTGAAACTCCCTCTCTACTTCCATCCACTTTATCCCAATCACAACAACCCTCACTGTAGTCTCAACCTGAATCCTAGACGTCTTCTCATTCATGAAGATCGGGTTCTCTCCAGGGATATACTTGTAATCCGGCATCTTCGTGTAGGAGAGGTAAACATTCTCGATTGGACCACACCTCATGAAGACACCGTGCTTCAACACCTTGTGCACCACACCGTGAATTATCTCTCCTTTGAAGATCTTGAAAGTCATTCCGCTGAACATTACCGGGAACAAAACTTCACCGGTGTGCTCCCTGATTTTGCCTTCTCCAATCTTGTCCAAAGTTGTGACTGCCACGTAGTAGCCAAGCTCCTTGGTTGCTTTCTTGGAAGCAAACGCCTCTAGTAACTCTACTAGTATAGCTCTCTTCAACATCAGCCCTTTGGCATCCATGTTTTCAGCTGGAATCATCACGTTCCATGGTAATTGGACTTTGAGAAACATTGTTCAACCTTCAAAACCAAATCAAAGCAATGTCACATAGCTATCATCATTGATCCAGAGAATAGAAATACTTTACTATCATCACATTCTTCTCAAAGGAAAGATATGAGAAAGACTCTGGAAAAAATCAAAACTGAAAGATCACAGAGAAAGGAAAAGGAAGTAGACAGTAATTTCCAGGTTTTTCTCTGAAACGAACATCTAGGTTATACAAATCATCATCAGTAACCTAAAGTAATTCATCCATAAGATAAGATCAAAGTTTCTGTTTTTATAAGAATCTGGACACAATGTAGACATGCATTAGCAAAATACCAATTTCATAACTCTACAGTACTCAAAACAGAGATTCAGAAATTAGTTTCACATTACATATCTACTAAAACGAACACTAAACAAAAAAAAAAAAAGAGCTTTTCACTAAAAAGTATTTCTCACAGGCATTTAAACAAACACTACGCAGGCATGTAAGTAAACAAGTAAGAGTCCTCAAAATTCTATCAAAAGTTACCAACTTTAATAAACCCACAAAAGCTTTGTATTTGCATTTTACGATTAAGTACTCAGACCATCACTTTTTCCACATTTTCTCGAGCAACCCATGGACCAAGACCTTAAGACTGAAAATAGCTGAGAAATTGATTGAGAAAATCAACAGAATACTGAACCCATGCCTTTGTTTATAGATTCCTAAGATATCAAACGAAACGAGAATCGGCAATAGAGAGTGAAAACTGGTTTTGGAGAATCAACGATGCGAGAAGCGAGAGTTTGTTTTGTTGTTTCAAACTCTCTATCGACTGAGAAGTAACACTCGGAGACTTTCAATTTTGGTTTGTTTACATGTCGATGGGCTGAAAAGACCCATTATTACTGAGACTATATTATTATTGGCCCATTAGTATTCACTTTTTCTCTATTTTCTTTTAAATATATTTTCAGAAACTAATTAATTTTTCATTTTAAGATTACTAATTTCATATATTTAAAAACTTTGAAAATTTGATTCTCAAATATTTAAAATTAGATTAAACTTTTTAATCATATTCGAAAATATACTTTTTCTTCTCTAAATTGATAGAAAAATACAAATTAATATATATTTCCTTTTAATTATTTAATCTAATTAGATTAAAAAAATATCTCCATTGAAATCTGGTCGTCTGTCACGTGTTGTGATTATGTTTTTTTTTTACTCAAACATGCTTCTCATATTAAATAGGGATTAAAATCCCGGTATAATGCGTTTGTGATTACATTAGGAATGAGGTTGTAAAAATGCGACAAAGCATCAGATGGTATTCTATGTTTCGCTAAGATATCCGCCGCTTTGTTGTGATCTCTTCGAACCCAAGTAAACTGGCAGTCATTAAACTTGTCTCTCCAAATGCGTGCTTCCCTAATCCAATTAAAAATATTGAAATTGTGTTGCCGACCATGAAGCAGTTCCACCACTGTTTTGTTATCGCCTTCAAAACATACTCTTGTATATCCCTTAATCCAACAGCTTTGCATTGCAAGAATTAGTGCCTGAAATTCGCTTTCCATAGCTGTGTTTACATGTCTTCCTTTAGCTTGACCTGCACCTCTAAAGGTGCCTCTGTCGTCTCTAATCACCTATCCTGCACTAGCCGGTTGTCCGTTGATAAAGCTACCATCATAGTTGCATTTGATCCAGTTTGTATTCGGCTTCATCCAATGATATTCGCCTTGAAAACCAACGTTCTGAAATTGCGGAGGGTTCGTCATTCCCAAACTTCTTTCATCTTGATCATGCCATTCCTTTGCATCACTTCGAGCTTGTCGTATTACCTTTCGCCATGAAAAGTTCCTTTGTTGAAAGGTGAGGTTGTTTCGTGATATCCATAGTCTCCACAAGATCCAAAGAGGTAAGTGCTTAAGATGTGGCGTTCTTGTCCCCGTGTTACACTTGAGGATCTCTCTCAACTTTTCTTCCCATGGGGTCCGTGGGTCATAGAGTAACCTGTTTGATATTCCAGAGCCTCGCCAAACAGCTTTCGCATAGGTACAGTTGAAAAATAAATGCTCTGTTGTCTCTTCCTCCATACAACATCTTCGACACCTAAAGAAACGGCTAATGTGATTATGTTAATTACTCATTTTAAGAAACAAAGTTTTACTTAATAACCTTTTCCCCTTTTTAATAAGGTTTTCCCTTTTTTATGTAATTTTCTTATTTTCATTGAAGTGTATCCTTTTTAACTATATACTTTAATATAAACGTTTTACTTTTTTTGTCAAAAAATTGTATTTTTCATTTTTATGTTAGCATAGATCAAAATCTAATTAGAAGAAGTTCTTTACATGTATCAAAATCTCATCAATTGATTAACACATGTCATAAAAAAAGAGAAAGATGGAAGGTCATGATTTCTTCTAATCTCTTTTTTACTGTTTCTTTACATAAGATTCTTATCTTTGAATTTACTAAGTGTTTTGTATTTGGCAAAAAAAAAAACTAACTAACTCAAAATAAGAATTTACATTGAAAAAAAATAAGAATTAACATTTTTTCAATAAATATTTTACAAATCTCCGCTAGTTTCTTAGTTTCAACAATAAATAATAAATATAGATGAAATTTGATTGTTTTAAAGAATTAAATTTATTTCCTATAATTTATCACAACTTAGTTATTTGGATTTAGGGTTTCTAGTTTTTCAGAAATCAGAAATCAAAATTCATAAATTTTCGACGGTTAAGGTAATTTGATTCACATTTCAGCTTTACTAATGTGTAATTTCAAATTAGTAATTAAATTTTCTTGATGTCGACATACCAAAAAAAAAGAAGTAGATAAGTCAAATTATATAAGAAGGGAAACATATATATTACATTAACTAAATCAGAGAAAGTATTTTCTTTCCCAAATCCTAAAAGGTTTTTCTTGAATCTATCTTTTAAAAGAATCTAGATCATATTCGTTTATCTGCCCTGTTTCTCTGATATTATATATATTGGATTTATGATTTCTTCTCACAGGGTTAAGAGAAAAGATGAATGATCTGAAATTTGACCCCAATGTCAAGCTTATACTTGCCTCGGCTCGATCACATGCCATGTCATTGTCACATGGTCAAGTAACTCCTCTGCATCTCGGAGTTACTTTGATTTCTGATCTGACTAGTGTTTTCTATCGAGCAATCACCAGTGCAGGAGACGGCGATATCTCTGCTCAGTCAGTTGTCAACGTTATCAACCAATCCTTATACAAGCTCACTAAACGGGTTACTCCAACAACAACTGGAGCCATTCCTCCTCAAAAACCAAGCCCTAACAAGAATCTTCCAAAACAGACTCCTCCCTTATTAAGTGGGACCATTCCTCAAAATCCAAACCTTCCAAGACAGACTTCTACTCCCTTATCAAATGGGACCGTTCCTCAAAATCCAAGTCCTAACAAGAATCTTCCAAGACCGAGTACAAATGGGGTCATTCCTCAAAATCCAAGTCCAAACAATAATCTTCCAAGATCGAGTACTACTCCCTTATCAAATGGGACCATTCCTCAGAATCTATATCTTCACATACTCCAAAGACTGCATTTTCCCTCAGTAACTGGAAACTTTCCTCAAGATAGTCCAAGTCTTGTTACGGTTTTGAATCGTGCACAAAAGAATCTCGGGGATACCAAAGTGGGAGTAGCGGTATTGGTAATTAGTCTTCTTGAAGATTCTCAAATCAGTGATGTGTTGAAAGAAGCTGGTGTTGTGCCTGAGAAGGTTAAGTCTGAGGTGGAGAAGCTTCGTGGGGAGGTAATCCTTCGGGCTTTGAAGACTTATGGGACAGATTTGGTTGAGCAAGCAGGTAAGCTTGATCCTGTCATTGGCCGACACAGGGAGATTAGAAGAGTAATTGAGGTTCTCTCAAGGAGAACCAAGAACAACCCCGTGCTCATCGGTGAGCCAGGTGTTGGAAAAACTGCTGTGGTTGAAGGTTTGGCTCAAAGGATACTGAAAGGAGACGTGCCTATCAATCTTACTGGTGTAAAACTTATTTCCTTGGAATTTGGTGCAATGGTTGCTGGAACAACACTCCGTGGACAATTCGAAGAAAGATTGAAGTCTGTCTTGAAAGCAGTTGAGGAAGCTCAAGGCAAAGTTGTTCTGTTTATCGATGAGATCCACATGGCTCTTGGTGCTTGCAAAGCAAGTGGGTCAACGGATGCTGCTAAGTTGCTTAAGCCTATGTTAGCAAGAGGTCAGCTTCGTTTCATTGGAGCTACTACGCTTGAGGAATACCGAACACATGTTGAGAAAGATGCTGCTTTTGAGAGAAGGTTCCAGCAAGTGTTTGTAGCTGAGCCTAGTGTGCCTGATACTATCAGTATTCTTCGAGGGCTTAAAGAAAAATATGAAGGACATCATGGTGTTCGTATCCAAGATAGAGCTCTAGTTCTTTCTGCTCAATTGTCTGAACGTTACATCACTGGTATGTTGCGCCATCTTTTTATCTAACATGTCCTTGTAATTTATTATGATTCTTTTATGTTTGCTTATTAGTGCTCTGTTCTGTGCTTAGGTCGACGTTTACCGGATAAGGCAATTGATTTAGTTGATGAGTCTTGTGCACATGTCAAAGCCCAGCTTGATATTCAACCAGAAGAAATTGATAGCCTTGAAAGAAAAGTAATGCAACTAGAGATAGAGATTCATGCTCTCGAAAAGGAGAAGGACGACAAAGCTAGCGAAGCTCGTCTTTCCGAGGTAAATTACTTTCAAAAACATGGTTTTTACATATAGTACCTCACTTCTTTTATTTGTTATTCTGCAGGTGAGGAAAGAGCTTGATGACTTGAGGGACAAGCTTGAGCCTCTTACAATAAAATACAAAAAGGAGAAAAAGATCATTAATGAAACTCGGAGGCTTAAACAGAATCGAGACGATCTCATGATTGCTCTACAAGAGGCTGAGAGACAACATGACGTTCCTAAAGCTGCTGTTCTAAAATATGGTGCAATTCAGGAAGTAGAATCTGCGATAGCGAAACTAGAAAAGAGTGCTAAAGATAACGTGATGCTTACAGAAACTGTTGGGCCAGAGAATATTGCTGAGGTAGTGAGCCGATGGACTGGGATACCAGTGACTAGACTTGACCAGAACGAGAAGAAGAGGCTAATTTCTCTTGCTGATAAGTTGCACGAGAGAGTTGTTGGACAAGACGAAGCTGTGAAAGCTGTGGCTGCTGCAATACTAAGGTCGAGGGTTGGACTAGGAAGGCCACAACAACCGTCTGGTTCCTTTCTCTTCCTCGGTCCAACTGGTGTTGGTAAAACCGAGCTGGCTAAGGCTCTGGCTGAGCAACTCTTTGACAGTGAAAACCTACTCGTTAGGCTTGATATGTCGGAGTATAATGACAAATTCTCTGTTAATAAACTTATAGGGGCACCACCTGGATACGTGCTTAAACTCAAGCCACTTCTTTATGTGTTTTTTGATTAATGGTATAATGGAAACTCACATGATACTACTTTGTTTTTCTTAGGTACATTGGTCATGAAGAAGGTGGACAACTAACTGAACCTGTGAGGAGACGACCTTACTGTGTTGTACTATTTGATGAAGTTGAAAAGACCCATGTAACTGTATTCAACACGCTACTTCAAGTGCTAGAAGACGGGAGATTAACCGATTAGCATGGGAGGACAGTCGATTTTAAGAACACAGTGATCATAATGACTTCTAACCTTGGTGCAGACCACCTTGTTTCAGGGCTTACAGGTGAAATGACAATGCAAGTGGCTCGAGACAACGCAATGAAAGATGCGAAAAAACATTTCAGGCCAGAGCTGTTAAACAGATTGGATGAGATAGTTATGTTTCATCCTTTGTCCCACGAGCATTTGGCAAAAATTGTTCAACTCCAAGTGAAGAATGTTGTGCTTGCTTGAGGTTTTACATTTTTATAATATTGTATGATTGTTATTGTAGGTGTATGGTGCTAGAGGCCTATTAGAAGATGGCTAGAGAGGAAAGTGGTCACAGATATATCAATGATGATTGTGCGAGAAGAAATCGGTGACGATTCCATTGTGTGCATTGATGTAAACGAGGCTAAAACTGATCTTGTCTACCGAATAGATAAAAATGTTTTTGTGAAGATAGAGCAAACATTAGATGTTGTGATTCATTCAGGGAATAAGAGAGGAAGAAGCAATGACGAAGATCACATCGTCACTTTAACCAAAAAAATAAAAAATGAAGTCGTAGTGATAGATTGAAGAACGATCAGGGATTAAAAGTTAGATTCATACTGGTTTTTTTTTTTAGTTTATATGTATGTAAGATTTGTGTTACTTTTGTTCATATAGCTTTCTAAATCTTACAACAAGAAGGAATAATCATTATGTTGAGAAACAAAAACAAATAAATGGTTTTATCGGTCTTAAACCGGAATCTTTTCCGGAAGTTTGGTGTTTCCGGTTAGTGTCAAACTGTCGTAGTAATCCACAAGGACTTTCCAGCCTCCAGGGCACATAAATCCATCTGGTGGGTTCTCTCTGTTCTTTGCCAATGCTCTCATCTATCAAAACAACCATCAAATCTTTGATCAGAAATTGAATACACTTGAGCTTAGTTACATTATGTCCCAATTGGTTTGAGAAGTGTTTATTTACCTTAGTGCCAGAAATGAACAAGAAGTCCTGAGCCCTTGAGGGATCAAAGAAAGCCATCTTTCCTTGTGTCTTATCGTACGCAGCAACCTACACCAATTGAAACCAGAAATCAGAACTCAAAAAGCCTAAATCTTTGAAGGAAGATACCAAGTTTGAGTATTATGCGGTTTCTATGAATATACCCTGAAAGGAAGAATGTTGAGTCGTTCGAGTCCAGGAGCCATGCTTAGAACTTTCTTCCCGTGATCAGCATCGTACAGATCACGTTTCTCCACGGGATGACCCATTCCAGCCGGATCCCTACCGACAATGTAGAAGTTAGCACCAGCATTGATCCTAGCCTTTGCGTGCCATTGGACTTCGGTTGGACCAGCATAGAGCATTGGAGATGGGAATATGGAAACCACAGTAGTCTCTGGATCAAGAACACCATCCTCTAGCACCTAATCAAGTCATGAAAACCAATTCAGCATCTCCTATAATGAACTAGCAAACAACACGCAAAAAAAGACTTTGATTCCGTTAATACCTTCTCGTGCTGTTTCATTCGCCAGCTTAGAGGAACATCATCAGCTTTTGTAAACCCTCCCAATGGATGAAGCAAAAGGATAGGGTTTTTATAACCCATCTCAAGAAGTCTCCTACGAGTATCAGTCATAAGAAGAGCATGTCCATTATGAACTGGGTTCCTAAGCTGAAACGCAAAGACCGCATCCGCACCACGTTTCTCTAGCTCCTTACGCAGTTCAAACGGGGAAAGCCTGAAACGATCAAGCCCATCATTGTACTTAACAGGTTCCAAAACCTCAAGATCACCCCCAATGAGCCAGTCTCCAGCATTGGTTATCGCCTCTTCTACATAAGGCAAACCCGGTGCAGTCGTACCCCAAGTTCTCGCTATTCGCTCTTCTTTCGGATGTTTATAAATCTCAATACTGAAAACAAACACACAAACATTACTCTATTCAGTGATCTCTCTATGCAAATCTGATTCCTCAACAAAAATAACAGAACTATAAAAATCAAAACTTTATTCCTCAAATCAAAACTTTATTCCTCAACAACAGTAACAGAACGATAAAAATGAAAACTTTATTCCTCAAATCCTAATCCAACCTAAGAGAAACTTACTCATTGAGAATAGCGATTGGATTATCATCAGAATCAACAAGGGAGACACGTTTAGATTCACCGATTAGGGCTTTTTGTTGATCATCAATCGCAAGAACAATAGGCACAGACATATTAACAACAGACCCATCATCGAGATTCAACAAATTGAAATGAAGAGTTTGGAGGAACTCAGATTCCCTCATAAACCCACGAAGAGGACTAGCCCAACCTTCACTCAACACATGCATCCATTGCAAATCAATCGCCGTCAATCTCACTCTCGGCAAATCCGCCGCTTCGTGTTTCTTCTCTCGCCGTCTCGGTTCCGGTACAACAAGATCCACAAGTTTCCCACCATCTGGCTCGATTAAGCCAGCTCGTACAGAGATGGTTCTTAAGCTACGAGTTTTCGAATTCGAAGGGAATGAAATGGATGTGGTTACGGAATCGGATTTGTGAGATTTTGTTAGAGGTTGAGAGATGAAAGAGGTTGGTTTGGGGAAGACGGTGGACATGGAAGCCATTGAAGAAGGAGAATCGAAAACAAAAAAAACAGAGAGGAATGTGAATTTGTTGCTGTAGTGGAGAGAATGAGAATCTTCGAAAGTTCGAATTTTGAAGTGGAAGATGAAGTGTGAGTGGGCTTTTATAGACCAATGTGATTAGTTTCGTAAGAATATTGATATTAGAATTAGGACCAGTTCAAAAATCGAACATTATCCAAGAATACGTCGATGTTCGACCAGCACTTTGCTCATGAGTCATGACGATATCAACTTGGCAAATTAATATTGTAATCACGTGAAGGACCATGCGACATCATCATCATCATTTGTGGGGTAATAACATAAAACTAATGCCGGCTTAAGAAAAGTGTGTTCATTTCTTAAACTTAAATCACATTTGGAGGACTCATTATAGAGCTCATCACCTTTGACCTGACTTTATCTTGACCTGAAGCTACCAGGAATTTATATCTGAACTTTTGTTTCCTTTTTGACGGCGAAATAATTTGTTTAGTATAAGTTTTGTCCATTCTTTACAGGTCAAAAACATAATTAATACTAATAACGACGATATTTTAATGTTTCCTCTTGCATGAAAAAGCATTGAAAATGACGGAGTTGATTCACTTTATTGGTGGCTGCTTTGGGCTCACATTCAACATGTGCCAATTAAGAATTCTGAGGGTCGACCTACCCATCCTCATTCACTCATAGCGACAATTCAAAACAGATCTACTGGGGCTTTAAATAAGGGTAAGGCCTTGTTCCGAACTGGGCTTTAGTAAGATATTATAACATTTCTGTTCCAAATACAGTACATCAAAACTTGAATCTAACTTATATCAACTTCAATAATCATCAATTCATCAGTTAAAAAAACTCCTTCTTTCATGGTTTAGTTTATCAAAGATATGCATTTGATTTATAAGAAAACCCAAAGAGTATTTGTTACCTAGTCGTCCCCGGGTTTCACGGGGTTACAATAAGAGAAACAAAATGGGCCACATAATATTTATTTATTTAGTGATTCTGTCGTTTAAAAAAAAAATTAGTTTAACACATTGTCAAAGTTTGAACTAAGGAACTTGTAACTCAAATACTGAAACTTTAACCATTAGACTACATTTTTATGCAAATTCGGCCAAAACTAAATAATAATATGATTAGCGGCCGCAAGCTTATGTTTTGCTTGCTTGGCCTTGTGGCCGGCTAAATAACCTAAGTATATAATCAATAAATTACATAAACGACCGGATAAATCAGAACTTAATTATAATGTTAAAAGTAATTAAATGAATGATGACCCTCGTCGTCTCTCCTCTTAAAACACAATAATCTCATAAATACAATTTTTATATGAAGTCTTCACAAACTACTATAAATTTCCCAAAGTTGTTCTCTCTCTTTGTCCACTCGAAGACTCATGGGGATAAGAAGGCACTCGTGTTATGGGCTTCGGGGCTTTTTATTGTTCGCCCTTTCGAGGACCTTCTCACATGTTTGGACTTTTGAGTCTAAATGCCTTATTTCCTCACGAATGACGTGAACATTTTTTCGTCCTGAACTCAAAAGTATCAATTACACACTTCACACTACTAATGGTCAAGTTTTTTCGTATTTGAAACTACAAATGTAAGTAATATATGCGATAAATTTATTATCCTCTGCTAGTAAAATCCATTAAAAAAAACTACCAATGTGGGTGTATGTTTTCTTTCAGTATATATAAAGAGTTTTCGCAGAGAGCACATATCGATGGTGGTACATCAAATCTGATCATTCATATCTAAATAATTGTTGTTGAGTTTTCTATATGTGTGGAACGTTAGATTGCTTAAGCTAGAAATTGACACAAGAGTTTGATCACCGAGTTCCTGCCTCCTGGCCTCTAACCGGTACGTCTCGGGTGGGAACTGTCTCCCACAACTTTTCACTATCAAGCAAAAAGTATTACAAGCACTAATAGAGGTTTCTCTTCTCCTTGTTACAAATTTAGAAATTAACTCACACACAAAAGACAATAGAAAAGGAGACTATACCGACACGAAGACTATGCCCATATCTTCACAATTGTGCTATTATTTACCGTTCTAATCTGGAAAAAAAAACAGCGCACGTAGGAGAATTGGGCACGAAGACATGAATGGGACACATAAAGGATCAAAAGAGTCATCATGGGTCTGCCATGATGAAAGTTAAGAAAGTTCCAATACGCGCGAAACAAGATTGAATGCGACTTCTCTCTATACCAAAAACGAATCTCCCAAGTCCCAAGTGAATATTGTGAGCCACTAACTTGTTATTAACATTTTGAGACAAAAAAAAAATTTGTACGTGTTTTTGCCAAACCCACTTGGCCATGACCAATCAGAAAAAGACAAGGAAGATGTGTATCTATGTGTAATGAGGAGGCCACGCCATCAGTTTACTTGCACTTTTCCAACTAGACGTGGCCTCTCACCGATCTCAACCTCACTTTCCTCTCATTTCTCAAATTTTATTGGCTACGTGTTTTTGTGTTTAGCGTTCAACCCAAATATCGATATATTCTTCTTTTTTTTTCACATTTTTAACGATTTCGAGCAAAATAATTCGATTTATTTGTATAATTTTAATATGGTAGTTTTACAAATAATGAAACGAATGACCAACTGATTTGTTAGGTGTTACAATAAATATGGAAAAAATCTCATAAGTTTGAAAACATTTATTCTGAGGAAACTTTTTCTTCCCCAAAAGAAAAAAAAAGTTTAAAGTGGAAAAAAGAAAAAAAAGGAATAAAAAGTTTGAATTCAGTTTTTTTCTTTTCTTTGATAGATTTCTTTCTACTTATTTATTACTCTACTACACACCACACAAAAACAAAAATAAAATAAGTAATCATAGTATCCCATAAATCAGTAAAGATAAATAAAATCCAGAAAATACTGGGCCTATCATTTTCCTTCACCAACTCTATAAATGAAGAGATAATCCTACAGTTACACCTCAAACCAACTCCATCTCACTTCTCAAGTCTTATAATTTATTCATTTCTCTCTTCTTCATCGATCTTCGGCTTTTAGAAAACCTAATCAGAAATGGCAACGGCGTCGTTTAACATGCAGTCAGTGTTCGCTGCTCCTTCCGGTGTATTGACTACACGCAACATCAGAAACACAAACCAACTCTTCTTCAAGAGGATTGCTCCGGTAGGAGTCAGATGCATGGCTCAGGTATATATACACTAACCTCATAGTCCTTCCACTTCCCTACGTTACTTATTTGACTTTTAATCCTGACCGTTCCTTACATTGACTATTTTTTTAGGGCGATCCTATCAAGGAAGATCCTTCTGTGCCCTCGACCTCGACTTCGGCCACTCCACCACAAATGCCACAGTCTCCTCCTCCACCAGTTAGCAAGCCTAAGGTATGATCTAATGATCAAAGTCATTAATATATATCACTAGCTAAAAAAATGAAGCTAATGAATAATTTTCTTATTGTCTAGGTGAGTACGAAGTTTGGAGATTTGCTAGCGTTTAGCGGTCCAGCACCCGAGAGGATCAACGGGAGACTAGCAATGGTTGGATTCGTGGCGGCCATCGCCATGGAGTTATCAAAGGGAGAAAACGTGTTTGCTCAGATCTCTGACGGTGGTGTCGGGTGGTTTCTAGGAACAACAGCGTTGTTGACGTTGGCATCGATGGTTCCGTTGTTCAAGGGAATAAGGGCAGAGGCAAAGTCAAAAGGGTTCATGACTTCAGACGCCGAGCTATGGAACGGTCGGTTTGCGATGCTCGGTCTCGTTGCGTTGGCCTTCACCGAGTACGTCACTGGTGGGACTCTAGTCTAAAGCTAAAGCTTTTTGTTTGCTAGTTTAAGGACAAATTTGGAGAATGATTATGTAACGCATAGATTGATTTAATACTATGAGTTTTAAACAGTGTGTCAACATGAATCAAAATTTAAAACCATGAAAAAAACATTATAAAAATTTATTTGAAAAAGTACTTCAAAAGTTTTCTTATAAGATAATGTGAATGGAGAAGAAGAAGTAAAAAATAAATTTTAGCTTCTATCCAAGGTTTGAGAGTTTATGCATTCTTTTGAAATGAATCAAGAGCCAAGAATAATTAATTATGCTCTTCCTTGTTATTATCGACCAATAGAGTCATCATGTGTCTGCCATAATGAAAGTAAAGCAAGTTCCAAGACGAAACGAAATTGAATGCGATTTCTCTCTAACAAATCACCTCATCTCAATTCTCAAGCCCATGGGTTAGTCTCATCAAAGCCCAATCAAAGCGTCAATGCTTCCCAAGAACAAAAAAAAATATATTAAGATGAACAAACAAAAAAACACTTAAAAGAGGAAAGATCTGGCCACTACAACACTACACGATAGTACGATCGATGAATATAATCGGAAAGATTTGAGTGGCTCAATTACATATTGCTTATACGACGTCGTTTTGAGTAGCATCATTTCGTTAATATTTATGTAGGAGACTGAAACAAGACAGAGAAAAGAGAATCTCCGAGGAAAACAAAAGTTGATGGCGACGTCTAAGCTTCAAGCTCTCTGGAATCACCCGGCAGGACCAAAGACAAGTGAGTTATCACATTGTTTCATCAATAATATATTACTCTTTCTTCTTCCGTTTCAATTAAGACTCTATTGAAACGTTACTATTGGAAAATGTTGAATTGTTTATAGTACAGTTCTTGACAAAAAAAAATCTATATCACTTTAAATCCTCTAATGAATAATATATTCTAATTGTAAACAGTTTCTCTCTTTTTTTGTTGTTGTTGTTGTTGGGTATTAATCAGTTCATTTCTGGGCTCCAACATTTAAGTGGGGTATAAGCATTGCTAACATTGCAGATTTCCAGAAACCTCCAGAAAATATTTCGTACCTTCAGCAAATTGGTAAATAACTACTACTCTTCAGAAATCTCTAATCTTTCTTGTTACAATTATTGTTATAAACATATTATCCATAATTATTGTATTAGCTGTGACATGCACTGGAATGATTTGGTGTCGTTGCAGCACTATAATTACTCCTGTAAGTTTTGTTTGCTTTTCGAGTTTTACTTTTGTGATTGGATTCTTGGTTTTGGTTTATCGATCTGATTCTTTGGACTTTTGTTTTTTTTTAACAGAAAAACTGGAACCTGTTTAGTGTTAATGTTGCTATGGCAGCTACAGGGATATACCAACTTACTCGCAAAATAAAGTGAGAATCAAACCCACTTTTTTGTTTTGCTTGTGTTTTAACATAGATAACAAATTCATCAGCTTACTATATAAAACATTTCTTTTGCTAAGTTAAACGCAATCAGAAAGGTTTGGTTTGGCGTTTACAATCAGCAAAGGAAATTTTGCTTAATATGTAATGCAAACAAAGAGTCGAAGCTATTTTAAACTCGATTTTTATGATGATTGTCTATGATAGTATGATTTTATCTTTTGATACATCAATGAAATGCTTATTAACTTTTTTTTTGATATTAGGTATGATTATGTATCTGAAGCAGAGGCTGCTGTTGAAATTGAAGGATGATGATGATGAAAAAGATGAAACATTTGACATGTGAAAATGTTCGTTCATTAGTACTGTCTTGTTAATGGACCTCTAGTAGCATATGCCAATGTTTGGATTTTTGTTAGATAGTGAATGGTACGTTACATGCTTGCTAAAGATTTTTATATTATTTGGGACAAGATTGATAGTTGAGTTTATGTAAGATTAATCAGTAATTAGATCAAAATAATAACTCTATATCTCTTAAAAATATGTTACCTCTTTATCAATGACTAGATGAGTACCCGCACTACGTGCGGGTTTACGTATTATTTACAAATTATTTTATATAATGTTTGTTCATATAAAGTAAAATTGAATGCATAGGTTTTGAAACATAAATATGATTTGTAATTGTTTTTGAAAAGCCCAACTATATTAGTTCATCTGAAAAACGAATGTGATTGAATTGTTTTTATTGTTGTTTTAGATTCTCAGTTTTTTTTTTGAATTTATATATCCTTGCTTTTTCAGTTATATGTATAGATTGTGAGACGGTGAAATTTTAGAAAATTTATTTCTTACACTAAAAATATAACATGTCTTTATTAATCATATCTCTGCATATTCAATCTAAGCATATTCAACTTGATGTTCTTGGAAAGTTTAGTTAAGTTCTTGTCATAATCTTATATCTTACGTATTAGTTATAAGGATA
>Ga0041059_1001817_pt1 | contig 16615 bp, 24 predicted proteins | sample AraColnosormetaG_FD_56232 | JGI IMG/M metagenome (GOLD analysis project Ga0041059, IMG submission 56232) | Arabidopsis roots microbial communities from North Carolina, USA - Col MF nosort | ecosystem: Host-associated > Plants > Roots > Unclassified | place: USA: North Carolina | collected...
TTTTTTTTTTTTTTTTCTTTCGTTTCATGTTGGTCAGTTTTGTCGTTTTTTCTTTTTGGAGTTCATGTTTTTAAGTTTATGTAGCAAGTCGCGTCCAAGTGAGTCGTTTGTAGGACTTTTAATATAATAATGCTCATTTTCTCTTCTTGTTTCTTTCTTCTACATATATATAAAATATATTTTACATGTTAATTAAGTAAGCAGAAGTTGTAACAACGGCGAGTGACACTATACAAAAGTTCAACATCCATAAATATATAAAAAATATTATATTCGCCCCAAGCTAATCCTCATTAATGTGATGTAAATGCCTGCAAAAGAAGTACGTACCAATGAAGTCTTATCAATACACATAACACATATCATCACCATGAATCTATGATAAATGATCATAACAATTTTAACTCACCGAAAAGACGTTGCAATGACCAGGATCAGCCAGATGAGCCATGAGATTCTCAATTGGATCTTGGCTAGTGTAGGTAGCTTGGAAACAGAACCCAAGGAAAGCAAGCATCGCGAGCCGTCCGTTCTTAATCTCTTTAGTCCTCAAAACCATTACCGGTTCAGGAGAACCTCTCCCCCACATCATAAAATCGAACCACAAACCTCCAGGGTAACCAACATCCGGTTTAGGATTTACTTTATGCGGGTACTTTGGTTCTATGTCAACAGACCCCGGTTTAATCAAATCAGCCCATCTTCTACCTTCTGCCCAGCCCATTAAAACCATTTGAGCCACAAACAGCGTAGTGGAATCCGCGAAGTACTCACGAGACCCTGCGTCATACCATGAGAAATTTTCAATGAAACCTAACCGCTCGAGACATTCTGGTATTATGATACCGGTCACGGCCAGCATTGCCCACCGGCTATGTATAAGCTCAGCTTGTGCAAACCATTTGAGGGTGTCCGGATCAGACCCTATGAAATAAAAACTGGTTAGTCTATAAAACACTTGGTCAGAGTTTTATGAGTCGAATGCGACAGATTCCGTGTATATGTACCTAAACCGAGAGGATCGAAACCGAAATCACCAGGTAAGCTGCCATCGAGCCATTCAGGTGGAGAGCTACCAGGGAACCATAAAGGACGGTCCGGAGGAAGTGGTTCACAGACGCTAGAAACTTCTTTGCCGGCACGAACCACCACCAAGCGCTCTCTCATTAATCTTCCACCGGTGGATGATGTGGACGCTACATGTGGTCTTCTCTGGGTAGGATTTTGGACTCTGCTCGTGGATAATGTGAGTGTGGAAGTGAGAGCAGAAGCAATGGCAAAAGCCATCTTTGATTCGTGGGGAGATGAAAACGAAAATGTCTAGCTAGTGTCATCTTTGATTGTATGGAACTCGTATGTTATGGGCTTTGTTATCCAGAAGAATTTTGTGAAGCCAGTGTTACGTGACACGTGTACGGTTCGATGTGAAGGATAATATTAACATGCTGATTCTGAATTCTCCAATGGTAATGGGGTTCTTTATAAAATTTAAATTTGTTTTGGTCATTTAAGAAAATATGAGAAATAGTGGGCCAATAAAATAATTAATAAATTAAGAAAACGCCCAATTCACTTCGTTAGCGGGGTCGGTTACGAAGAAAGGAAGCTCTTTTACATTCTCGTGGCAACGATCTCATCTACGTGTCACGAAAACTCAAATCTCTTACTCCGGCGAACGATGTACCGAACGGCGGCGAAGCGTCTTCTCGCCGGTGGTGGAATCACTACCACCCGTCTCCTCCGATTACCGAAGCTCAGGTCTACAATCATCCCTTCCTCTTACACTTCCGGTCTCTGCACTTCGTCGATTGGTGGTAATACTGAATCACCAATGGGTAAGCAGTCTGTGAACCCTAATCAATCGGGTCCAACGGCGTCGTCTTCTACGGGTACAGGGGAAGGACAACGCCGACATGAGAGCAGAAAGCCGAGAGCTGAGTTCCAAGAAGAGCAGGCTCGTGTTCTCTCTGCGTCTCTCCGTCACGTGGTGTGTATAAATTTCATAGATTCACCTCAAAGTTTCGTCCTTTTAGTGATTCATTTCTGTATTTGGAGTTTTGTGTAGCCGAGGTTAGGTTGGACGGAAGAAGCGATGATGGCTGGTTCAAGGGATGTTGGTGTGTCTCCTTCGATTGTTGGGTCTTTCTCCAGGAAAGAAGCTGCTCTTGTTGAGGTAATGGCGTCTCGGGAATCAGTAAATTCTGTAGATTTTGAGCTTTGAAAGCTTGGATTTTGGTGGTTCTATTCTTAAGTTTCGTTATTTGTGTTTACTCTTGTTCAGTTCTTCATGGATGAATGCCTTCAATTGCTTATGGATAGAATAGACTCTGGATTGGATTTGCAAAATCTGATTCCAAGTGAACGTATCTCCAAGCTCATTAGAATTCGTCTAGAAATGCAAGTCCCTTACATGTCAAAATGGCCCCAAGCTCTTAGCATTCAGGTAAGTATTTGACTTTCCCTGTTTCATGTTAAGCTCAAGCCAATTCTGATGTTTAATGTATTATCTCATTGGTGAAACAGGCGCATCCTCTGAATGTCCCAACGAGTTTTAAGCAACGGGCAATGTTAGTTGATGAGATATGGCATGCTGTTGGAGATGGAGCCTCGGATTTAGATTGGTATGTCAAGCGTACTATTCTTGGAGGCGTTTACTCAACTACCGAGATTTACATGCTCACCGATGACTCCTTAGGTTGGTTTTTAGTCTTCCTCTCTTGGATGCATTGCTATGCCGTCAAAGAAAATGTTCAAAGTTTGATATCGTTTCGTTTTGAGCAGAACATCGCGATACATGGGCATTCTTGGATGACAGAGTCAAAGATGCTTTTGATCTTAAGAAGAGCATACAAGAGGTAAAGTAAAACCTTTCTCGCTATGCTTCATTCTTGTTGATACAAATCTACAACATTGGAATGAAATCTTCTCATGCACAAATCCACAAATGTTTTGGCAGGCCAAGTATTTTGCAGAAGACATAGGAGCTGGAGTTGGGAAGTCGGTTCAAGGACTGATGAATGGAGTTATGCAGACAATGTCCAGAAGAAGTGGTGGCTCTGCGTTTTGAAAAGATCACACCTTTACACATGATTCTGCTTCACACTCCTTACGGATTCTCCAATATTTTGAGTTGGGATTTACTATAATAATGAGATTAGACTTATATGAGTTGAAGTGAAGGCATATGAACTAATATATTATCTTCTACGTTTGAATAAACCATTGAGTTTGAAATCTTTAATTTGTAAATAAGGATGAAACCTGTTCTGTGTTTGGTTGTTCTGTGCGTAAACAGAGTTGGAAACTTGTAATTTTGGTCTACTTCAATTTGGTAGGGTGTTTATTGTTCGAAAACAAACATATGGGCACTTATTGTAGAGACAGCTTTTTTAATCTTTTACTTTGACCCCAAAAAGATTTGGAGAAGTCAATTTTGGACAGCAGACTACTAAAGAGTAAAGACTAGTAACAACAAACCTGAACTCATGCCAAGTTAGAATTGAGATTTGGAGTTTCGACAAAGCTTGAGAGAGATCGATGTCGTCAAAGATGGTGAAGTCTTCAGAAATCGTCGGAAAACTTAATCTCAGGGCACACCAAGAAGGAGGCTTTTTCGCTGAAACTTTCAGAGATTCTTCTGTTTTCCTCTCCACCTCTCAGCTCCCTCCAACCTGTAGCTCTCTTCCTCGTTTATTTGCATCTATCTATGTCTTCCTTTGATTTGGAATCTTGTTGATATAGTGTCTTCATTAGTTTCCGATTTTGCATTTTGAGATTTCAGCGGTATGATCCTCCGAAATCTGATCAGACATAAGTCACGGCTTCCGTAGAATTCTTGTCTTTCCTGTTACCAAGATCATCCAAATGCTTGTCTTGTGAATTTGCTTGGATCTTCTATTCACAAATCTTATTATCAATGCTTAAACTTTGGATTTGGGTTATTGCAGATCATCTCGCAAGTTTGATCCTTTTTTATATATTTTTCTGAATCTCTGCAGTTAAGGTGGACAGAGCTGTGAGCACAAGTATCTACTTCTTGCTTCCATCTGGGAGCGTTTCTCGTCTTCATCGCATACCAATGGCTGAAACCTGGCACTTTTATTTGGGTGAACCCCTTACTGTAAGTTCAAAGCTCTTGTCTTTACAGTGAGTGAACAAAACTGTATAATGAGAAGAAGAATATAATCCATGTTCTTGAATATGGCTTCTTCTTCTTGCCTTGATCAGGTAGTGGAACTCTACGATGATGGGAAGTTGAAATTCACATGTCTTGGTCCTGACTTGTTTGAAGGTGATCAGAAGCCTCAGTACACGGTCCCTCCAAACGTCTGGTTTGGTTCGTTTCCTACAAAGGATGTTCATTTTTCTCAAGACGGGGCTCTGCTTAAAGCTGAGGCTAGAGACTCTGAGAACCATTTCTCTCTTGTTGGCTGCACCTGCGCTCCTGCTTTCCAGTTCGAGGACTTTGAGCTCGCGAAACGCTCTGATCTCTTATCAAGGTTTCCGCAACACGAGTCACTCATCACAATGCTATCTTACCCGGAGTGAAAGGGCCTACCTAGAGGAGACGCCTTATTGGCTCAATGGTTTTTGGTAACTACTAAGAGAAGGATACTATGTTTGCTTTGTTACTTCAACTTTTCATATGAATCATACAAAGGTTGTAACTGTACTTTGAGTTCACTTTTCATCTTTGTATCTTTGTTTTTACTGAATTGTGATTGATCAAATAAATGGCCAGTAAAGAACAGGCTCAACAATTTCATTCCATAAACAGAGCAGAGGATCTGCAACGACTAAGTTCTGAGGATTCATCAATGTCATCCACACATACACACATCAACTAACATTATGACGTTTAAGGATCTTCTGTATCCTCCATCTTGAGATCTTCTAGTTTCTACAATGCTGCAACACATAGGAAAATGCCCTAATCGAGATCAAGGAACTCCATTCTTTTCCGCATTGTGCCCTTTAAAAGCATTTCTTCCTTCTCTGCTTTCTGAGCCTGAGTATACGGAAGAGAGTAATTGAGGAGTCAGTAGAATCCAAAACACTAAACCAAATAAAAGCAAATCAGCTGTAGTACATTTGTGCAAGAAGCTCACAAATCAGAGCTAAAGCAATCAACAAGGGAGAGAAGGATATTTGCACTAACCCTTTTTATCTCTGCTTCTGGAACCTGAACCATATGAGCTGGAAGCTCTTCTTTTTCCACGTCCTAAGATCACAGAAACCCGATTCAAACACCGAAATCGTTCTTAAAAGTGGAAACTTTCATTTCAAAATGCAAGAGGAATTGGTTTGTTTAGTAAAAGCTTTACCAATTCACCAATCAAGACAACATTTTCTCCACGGATAATGTATAGACCTAAGGGAATATCACAGTAGAGATCACCCACAATGACTCTTTCATAAGCTTCTTCTAAAACAGCATTAGCTTCAAGAAAACCAAAAACAAACGAAACATTTCTTAAAACCATTTCAAAGACTTTGGATTTTCGGTGCAAAAGAGAAAGACAAGTACCAAATTGATCAAAGGACCGAAGTAGACCCATCAGTTTCCTACCATCACGAAGCAACACAAGAAGTTTCTCTGCAACAAGAAATCAAAACATTAAGAGACTATTGAATCATGTAGAAGAAGATAACATCTTCAACAACCATTGGGGATCAAAATCTTATTTTTTTACAGAATTCATCGCCGGTGAATCAGTAATGAGAAAGAGAGTGAGAGAGATTACTGTCTAGGTAAGCAGCAAGAGAAGTGGAGAAGAAGATATCATCAGGAGCAGCCCAAGACATTGGAATTCTAAAACTCAATCTCCTCCACTCGCATTTGCCTTTTTGACTTCTCAGTTTCCCAATTCCCGATCTTCCCTTTTCTTCTTCTCCTCGATTACTGAGCTTAAGAACAGAGAATCAACGAACCCTAATTTATTCACTAAGAGAGAGAGACTTGAGATCTATGGATCGTTTTCGTTAAGTCTGACGGCTCGCACGATTCTGTTCTGTCAAAGTTTGGTCAGACTGAGTTTTTTTTTCAATTTTAGGAAAAATACATTAAAACCCCAAAACTTCGTAACTATTGCATAATCAACCCATTTTATTTTGCATTTGGGTTTTCCTTCATTTCATTTTATTATTTAACAAGAAATCTCAGTCATTCTTCATTATTCATCACTTATTTCAAACTGCATAAATACAAATAAAATTATTTGATAAGATGAATATTTTGTAGTTTACATGAGCAAACAGATTTTCTTCACCACATTAAAATCTGAAAAAATAAAAACAAATCTATGATGAAAAATGGAGTTTGACAAGTAAATATACATCTGTAAACACTGATTATCAGAGATATTTTTATGACCCTTCTCCAATGTTATTCTTCATATCTTGAACAGTTGAACTTACACCATCACTCAATTGAGACCTGAAAAACATATTTTTGATTATTTGTCTTGAATCAGTGATCATGTTTGTTTGCTACTTTTTATATTTTACATAGAAAATCAATTTTTAATAAGAAAAAACTTTGGTTTTTATTTACATTCTATTATTACCATGACTATCAATCAGGTCCATTTAGCTTATTGGTTGATATCTACATCTCCAAGACAATATCTGTAACCATCAAAGAAATTTAAATTAATTTACCCTATCCATTATTCTTGTTTACATTTTTCTATTTGTTTATTTATCTATTTTTAAATTCTTACTTTTCATCTTTCTGCATTTTAATTCAGTCCTTATGATGTTTATTATATGCTTTTGACCTAACTAAATACTGCAATAAAGCCAGTCATGATATTCACTTGGTTAATTACACCATCTGTATGTTTAAAATAAAACTTTTTTTTTTTGCGACCTGAAAAACCAAATATATATAATTTTAGAAAATCTCACATTCAGAATCAGTCTTGACCCATTTGTTGGCGTCAACACTTGAACGAGCTTCATCCATAATCTTATGATTACTTTCCAAGTACTTCTTTGCTATAGAATTTGAACGTTGTGGATGTATCTTCTTGTTGAGTATTGTCCTTAGCATCTACACACAAAATAACATATGGAAAAAATGTTTCTAGTGTACATAACTATTATTGAATTCACTTCTTTTCATAATAAAAATAATATTTTGTTTAAAGATTGAATAATTTGATCATATATGCTTACCTTTTCCATTCGTGTGTTGTGCAATGAATCTCCTCTAGATAAATCAAGAAGAGGAGGTGGAGTTTTGAAGCCACTTGTGCAAACAAACATCTTCTTGAGAAGAAAAGAAAGCGATTTCTTCTTCCCGATAGTAACATCTGTATTAACCGGAGTTATATCTTTGCTAGAATCTGTTTCTTCTTCTTCTTCTTCTTGCTTGGGGAAGATATTGTTTCCAAGTGTTCCGATGGCTAAGAAGGTTTCTTCGTCTTGAGGCAAACCTTGGACTTCTTTACTCAAAGGAGGACTTGATGGTTCTTGAGCTATATATACATCATCAAACATATGAAACAAAAATATGAAAATATGCTCAAATGATTTATGCGAAGACTGTTCATGTAGTCTATGAATAATAAGAATATTTACTCACAAGAATCTGAAGTAGGCACACGCTTCTTTCCGCTAAGCTTTCTTTGAACCCAACTAAAAATCTGTGTAGAACAACAAGATCAAGATTTTTGCACGATCAAAGAAAGATCAACACTATTAATTTGATTTAGACATATATGAAAACCAACCTTCATATTTCAGAGACATGCATATATAAAAGCACATGTATGTGTGTGTTTATCCAAGAAATTTTCTTTTTCTGTCAATGTTCTCCAAGAAATTTTCTTTTTCTGTCAATGATCTTTTACTTCTTGAAATAGCTTTAGGAGATAAAGATGATCAAGTGGTCCCATGTTTTTAAAGACACAGTAAACACAAGTCCCAGAAGCCAGCAAAAAGCCAGCGATTAGAAAATTGGGTTCAAGTTTCTATACACCCTCGATATCAGTTTCTTACGACTTCAAGTCACCATTTTTGTAGCACTTGATCCCATCTTTGTGGACTTTGTTGGTACACCACAATTGCGTTATATACTTATAATATGTGGACCATTTTAAGAGATCGAAATCGAGTAAATTGTGAAGGAAACACATGGATTTGTCCCTTCTTTTACACTCTCTTCCCTGTAGCAACTATACAGAAAACCCACAGCTTTTATATTTGATCAGGCCGTACAGAAATTACATGCAGTGTGTATGTAAAATGTACAAACTTACTTTGAAACTTTTAAAGCTTTACACTCGAATTCAAAACCGATTTTTTTTTATAATTTAACTAACTACCCATCGTCTCCAGAACAGCAAACAGTTGAGCAACATTCAAAGCAGGCGATGCAAGCAATCGCTGTGAAGAGCTGTGTGAAGACAAGGACACATTGATCATTGAGCTTAGAGCAGCATTGGACACAACACATGCAGCAACATTTGTTGCACAAGGAGACACAACAGCTCGAAGCAGCCTTGACGAACTTCTCAGCAGCATCAGGAGCTTTCTGCTCGCCAAATCCTGGCGGAACATTCTCTCTGGTGGCTGTTTTATCCCCAAATCCTATCCCAAGGCTTTGTAGCGGGATCGTTCTTGATATCATCTTCTGTTTCTCGCCGTTGCTTGTTGTCTGTTGAAATATTTAGTGAATATATGTTATAATGAGTCTGGATTGGTCCTCTGGAACAGAATTAATCACTAGGTTTTGCTTGAATGTGGCGATTTTAGTTCATAACTTCTAGATATATAAATGAGTAGTACCTACCTTTTTCTTTCCGCCAGTTTCGCTGGGTTTCAATTCTTCTGTGTTCTCTAATTGGATCATTCGAGTATACTCGGATAGTACGCCGGTTTGGATGCTTAGTTTAGCAATCTGCGAAGAAGATAAAGCAAAATGAAGAAGCAAATCCTGAAAGAGGCAGTGGGGGAAGTGAATTGTAGACAAACCTTCTCTTTTAGCTGTTTATCTTCAGAAAACCATGCCTCAGCAGTAAGCAAGTCAATAACATTCTTTGCAAATACCTGAACATTAAAATTTAGGGAAAAGGATGAATTATGAATAAACCCAGAAGTCTTTATCGAAAGAAGCTCCATAGGAATGATACTGAGCAGGACGTAGATCTTACTTTATCAAGAGGCATGTCTTTTGCACTCTGTACAGTCAAGTCTGTCGAAAAGCTGCTCAAATCTCCTAGCAGACCTTTGGCTATCACATTCTCGGGGAACTTTCCTCGGTATCTTCCATATATCATCAATGGACTTGCAGACGTCAGATCCGGAATATTTGAAGGGTATACCTATTATTGTAGTCACAGGTAACAGTTTCAGTTTTAGGCATCAACTTCACAGAATCGGAAGGAAACAAAAATCCCAGAAAAGTCAAGCAAGCATAGAGGCACACCTCAACTTCATCTAGACTCTGAAGGGGCTCAATTGCTATATTAACAAGAATGGTGGATAAAGCCTTTGTAAACAGTTTGTCCATTCTTTCCTCAATGTGATCTGGACATCAAAGAAGAAGAACATTGTTTAAGAAACTATATTACAGATGTTAACTTTTTCCTTTAATTCACCAAACAGAGTCAAAGTTTCACCTGTATTATAAACTGATTCGTGCTGGCCACAGGATATATTTGCAAGCATTTGCAGGAAGTAGTGATTACAGAATACACCTGAAATATTGCAAAGAATCCAAAAACGAAAAGGTAAATAAAACGATCCGGGTTATTTAACATCAAAACCTTGGAGAAAAGTTTACCTAACCCAAAAGTGTGTATCCGAGGAAACACTGATCCAGCACTAGCTAGATGTTTCTTCATTACATCACAAATGTGTCTCTCATCTTCAACAGACCCATCTGTTACGAAGAAGATCATAGGAATAGAGCCACGAGTATTTGAAAGCATTTCCACAGCCTGAAAGTATTGAACAAAGTTAGCCGAATTAATGTCAGGATTCAATCAGAGGGGATATAATCACCAAAATGTTAAGCTACAAATGAGTGGCGGAAAGACCTTCTCTAGGGGAGGGAGCATGTTTGTACCATCTGCGACGACAAAGTTCTTGTTCATCCACTCAATGCCTCTTTCAACAGCATCAGAAGTGACTGACTCCATTGATGTCGAAAATAGAGCAGTATCATTGCTGAAAGTGATAATATTGAAAGAATCTCCAGGATCAAGCTTAGATAGAGCTGTAGATATCGCATTTTTTACATCCTCGAGAGGTTTTCCAGTCATACTTTTACTTATGTCAACAACAAATACTACCTCCCGCTTGAATGCCTAAAGTTGACAAAACAAAACTTAAGATTAAAATGCAAATGAATTTATTGCTAGAGAAAAGAAAGAGTTAAAAATCAAACCTTAGTTTTTTGCTGCTTTCCTGGAAAAAGATAGAAAGAAAATATGTCCCTCTGATCAACATCGTGAACAGGCGCAGATTGAAGGAAAAGTCCACCAACTATATTACTTGAGGAGGCCTACGATTTATTAGAAAACAAATAAAAGCATAAGCACTCTTTACAACTAAATTCAATCCAAATTTTTTGCAAGTGCATACGCGAAGTTGGAGCACCACCAGTTAAAGCCAATACCGTATAAGAAAAGCTAAAGTCAGTGTTCGACCACTTCAAAACATCTGCTTCATATGCAAACCTCAACTTCCCTGCACTCCGCAATTTCTCCTGTAATAAAAGAAAGGAATAAGAGTTAAAATGATAGAGCAAAAAAATTGAAATATTATGGAGTGTATTCAGAAAAATCTATAAAATCAAACCTTTAGTTGATGACTGCATCCTTTGCAGAGAACTTCTGTTCCAGTACCAGCATTAACACTCAAGTAAATCTTTTCTCTTTTTGAGATTTTCTTTACCGCAGGAGTCACATACTCAGGAAAGTTGAAAGGAATATCAAGAAAAAACTGCCCTTGGTTATACGTCAACTTCTGAGACCAAGTCATCTTGATAGAGAGATTGGTACCTCCATCAACCTGAAAACAAGAACAGAAACGATATACATAATCAGAATGAAGAATAAAGAAAAACACAAGAGGAAGAACATTTAACTCCAAATCACCTGTGGTATAGTAAGAGTGAAAATGTTAGGTTTCAAAAAGCCACCAGTTTCAGGTAGTGCCGTTTTCTCAAATTCGTTTCCATCTTCTGCTGTGATCAACTGCGTTGTGTACGATTTTCTAGGAATCTCAACCTCAACACCTAGTATTGATCCCTGTCAGCCATTTTACTATATTAGTTTGTGAAAACAAAAACATTGTAGCTTATAAACAAACCCTACACATATCCCCAATTCCACATTTTATCTTCAAACCCTAACAGTGAACTGATTTCATTACGAGAAATCTCAATTTTCCCGGGAAAAAAAAAACACGACAGACCTGTTCTCCCATGGGAATAGCAATTCGGCAATCACATCTCTTGCTTCCCATAACACAATGAACCCGCCACGATCCGGTGACAGTAACAAGAGCCGTGTCGAGATAACAATCAACATCCAGCTCAATCGAATTCATCTGCAGAGGAATCAAAGCCGGTGGGTCGCACCTGCCGTGCACGTGAGGCTGATAGCTAGGCAAATCCGGGTTATCCACAATTCCCGGGTCGGGTATAACGGCGTAAACCATAGGTGCTGTAGGAAGGTAAGGCTGCGTAGTGGAAGATCTGTCCATCGGAGCAGGTGGTCTCGGCGCCGCAACGGCTCGGTCTTTGCCGAAATAAATCCGTTTCGCGAGTTTAAGCCCATCGTCTACCGCTCTAGCGAAATCCTCCGCCATCTTTCCCACTCAGACGGCGAAGAAATTTTTGTCTCTGCCCTCTCTTTCTCTTTCTTTCCTAAATTTTCTCGGAAAACGAAAATTGAAGGACGAGACGTTGAAATTGAATCGATTCGGTTTCTTTCTTCAGACAGACAATCAGAGTCGACTATTTTTTCCAGCGCATAATTTGTCACTAATTCGTTTAATTTAATCTAAATTCGGTTAATTACGAAACTACCCCTTTCCTTTTTTGGCGCGATTGAGATCCAACGGTTTAGAGTCACTTGAGCATGCCGACAAAGTGGCGCGAATCAGCTACATTCTCATTCATTTTTATGAAATCCATGTGAACGAATCATTTATCGTCACGTGGCAAGAGAACGTATTGTGGAATGTGGTTGAAGCATCTGATTTAGCCCTTTAACGTTGTTCAACGGTAAAATGTCATGGATGTTTGTGCGCTCTCACGTGACTAGCCGTTGGCTCATGGGCTTTCCATGCGCGTATTGTGGTTGTTGGTATCATCAGCTGTGACGTATCACTTACACTTACTTTTGGCTGGATTATTGTTATTTTTCTTGGTTTTATGTTTTTAATTGGCAGAGATTATTTCCTCATTTAGTATTTTGGTAATATGGTCTAACCAAATCAAAGACTTTATGATCAGAATACGTAGGTGGAGTTATTATGATTAAACAATAATTGCTGGGATTGCTATACAATTGTAGAATAGTTATGAATAGTCAATGGTCGGATTACAAATTTGCAAACCAGTTACAGAAATAATAACGTTTTTTATTAGTGATGATTCTCACTATATTGTAACCGCTGGAAACTAATTACCAAAACTCGTTATTACTCTCGGATGGTCGGTGACACAGCGCCAAGTCATGGTCATTAGTTTAAAGAGTTTTTGTGAGTAAAACTAAAAATTTTAGAAAGTTATATATTTTCCATAACTTTGCTGAATCTTCTAGACAAAAAGATTCATAAACATGAATCCTGTTTTTACACATTTTGTTTTGTCTTTCCGAGACAGCCCATAAACTAAGGATCTCTAGTTTTCATACCTAGAAGATGGATACGACCAGCCAAAAAAGAGTGTTTTTTTAAGTGCAGAGGAAGTTTCTACGTATTTACATTTCTTCTGTGCTCGTCTTTCACCAAATCCAAAGCTTGTAGCTCTACCATTAACCTTTCATACTCACTTTTATAGTTCTCGAGCTCACTCCTAAGATTCATGGCCTGCGCAGACAAAAAAAACACCCAAATTGTATCACCACAAAATCAAGATCGTTTCTGCAATCATATGACTTAAACTCATCGTTGTATTTCATTCAACGGTATATGGAGGAACCTATGGTGATATTTAGTATTTCTACTAAAGTGATTGATGGAAATTGCCAATAAGCTAGTTGCTAAACTAGCTCCATATATCTGATTTCTTTAGAGGAGATTGGGATTAGGCAGGAACAATGGTAAGTCAAAACCACCTAAGCAAATGAAAGATACAAGTACTAAATAAGGGTTGTTAATGTACGACGGATATACCTTGACTTCAAGGTTCTGACTTCGCACCTTGCGGTCCAAACATCTGAGTATAAGAAATACAATAAATTTCTGGCAGAAATCACAAACAAATGCGGAAATTGGCAATATATATTACATAATTTATCTTACTTTGCTCGGAGCTTCTTGTTTTCTTCCATCAACTTGACAGTTTCAATATCTTGTGACTGACTTGCTGATCCATGAATAAACTTCAGAGTGCAAAAGACAATGAAGTTAGAGAAACGGAATGGGTAGATGCAGTCACAAACTAAAGTTACTATCATGTTTTCTATGTGGGCACATGTGCATGGGCTATCACATAAGAGAAATGTCATATTTTATCACAAACAGCGCTTAGATGAAACTCTAGTCAGTAATATCCACAGTTTTGTCAGCATCTCTAGGTATTGGGGTTAAACATGTTGCACAGAAAATCAAAGAGAAGAAACATATATTGAGGTACCTGTTCAACCCGAATATGCCCCGGGACAGTAAAGTCATCATTCCCAACCTTTCTTTTTAACGCTGCACTTGCAACAGAATCAGGATGTTCTTTCCTCTTCTCCAACAGCACTGCAATAATAATGAAACCATCATAAGTCAGCATCAGAGAGAGTTCGGGGAAATATACAGTACAAAACGACGTCCAACAAAATGATAGCAGAAGCACTTGCAATCAGTTTGGAAAAGTGTGTCAGCTTTACAGTAAGATGATATTGATTATTTTGTTCTATTTTCTTAAGTAAGTGAGTTGAAAAAGCGGCAAGTTGCAGTCACTATATAGAGCATTCACAGCACTATCATTTTCATGTTTCTTAATTTGGGCATAGTCCTGGACCAATCCAGGTCAGACCGGGCAGTCCAATATTAGAACTCTAGTTTTGTTCAAGTCAAAGACTAACTATGATCCCACTTACATAACGGTTCAAGTTTTAGTTACATTTACCTGGCTGAGTTGAAACTCTAGGGAGAGATGTTGTATTTCCTTGTGGAAAAACTGCTTGGAAGCCTGGAGGAGGACTTAATGCTTGTCTACCGGCAGGTTGAACTTTTTGAGGTATCTGAAGACGAGGCTTCTTATTTACTTGATACCCAATCAACACACAATGGCAGCTCCTATTAAAGATTTTTAATCACATTAAGCAGTAAGAAACGCTGGGAATTGATACAAGCCAATCCAGAGGTAATAGGGAAACTTTTAGAGGCAAATCAAAAGACAGAACTCCCCATGCTCAGCAAGAGAACAATATATCTTATATGGTCTTTTACCATACACTAGGAAAACTCTGTATTATATACTTTGGCGAAGGAATATATAAAAGTAGGAACACAACAGCTACCAAAAAGATGAGGCTTAGGAAATTACCAATACTCCACCGTCATTTCCTTTAAACGGTTTTCAAGCTTCTGAAGAAGAACAGTTTTCTCAAAATCCTGCTTGTTATGGGTTGGCTCAACAAAATTAGCTTCTAGAACACCTGGAAACATATACAACTTACCATAAATTCACCCATCAAAGAAGTGTGCTACAAAAAAAACAAATCAGTGGACATGTCTTGTGATATTGATTGATCCATTTTGCAGTTTCTTACCAACAACCCCTCTTCCTCGACTGCTTGAATAATTTATGACCTGCCAAAATGGCTGAAAAGAGCAAAGCAAATGAGATAAGGTCACAGTAACATACAAGATTGTGTGTGTAGAATTTGTGATAGAAACATGACATGATACTGAGTTGTGTAGTCTTTAACTGGGGTAAGAAAATTTCTGAGGCAAATTTCGAGTTAAGAAGATTTTTTTTCAAAATACCTATAAATCTGCATGCCAGGTTCAGTGTAGAGAGGTCCAACAACAAAATTATAACTAATATCCCAGTCTGTGAGAATCCTTTTTCCACTAAATGTGAACTATAACATATTTAATATTTCAAAACTCACCATAATAAGGCGGTTTTTGTGATAAACGCAGAACCCGTGAAGATTTACTTTGGGAGCTTCTTTCAGAAATCCAATCGTCGTTACAACTAAAGCCTGCTCATTGAATACCGAGATTCAAATCATAAGAAAGGAAAAAAACTAAGAAGTTTTAAACGAAGAAAAACAAAAGCCTACAGATACTTTACGCACCTCTTCAGATCCAGCAGCCTGAGGCTTATACAAGATGTACTGCGGATGCATGAGATCATCAGCAACGTTATGATGTTCGACAACCTTACCACGCAAAATTATCTTGAAAGTCTCAGGAATCCGCAAGTATAATATAGATAGGTAAACCTGCACAAAGGTATCAGCAGCGGAAAGGATTTCAGTTGCATGCCAGTTATCTAGGTTTAGTATAAACACAGTTGCACAAGTATTTCTTTCGGATATACAGCAATCTGCAGCATTTTCTATGTCTATGTGTATTACGTATTTCCCAAGAGTATTCATGAGTACATTCACACATACATGTATGATTCAATATCACCATAACCACTTGCACATGAACATAAGCATACACAGTTCCCTAAACATTATTGACAAATAGAAATAGAAGCTCACACGAAGAGAGTAAGAAAACCGGCTGGCAATATGATCATTCACAATCTTAGATCCAGTTTTTTTTATGCTTCCTTCAATGAGAATATCCTACAAAAAAAACAAGGAAAGAAACAAGATCTCAATTAAATAATAATACTTGGGAACGAAGAGAAGAACAAAGATAGCAAAGATCAAGAATATCACCTCTGCAACCGAATCAAAGTCTAATTCCAATTTAGCATCACTGTTGAGCCACATATTATAGATGATAACCTTTGTCCCATGTGGTCCAACATCATCAAACTGATACAAATAAAAAAGAGTAATGGTCATTGAAGAGAAGAACTTGGCAACATATCAAATAAAGGGAAAAACTTTATTAAATGGGGCAAACACAAATAGAGAATTGACCAACATGTAGGGGCCTAATTTAAGCGCACACTAAAGTCTCCAATGAATTGCTCTAGTCTTATCTGAGCATTCATTCATCCATATCTTGAAGGATACTACCTTAGACGACAACATCCAAAAATGGAGAGCAATCATGGATGCTTTCACGGTTATGATCAAATTACTATATACAGAACTTAAAGCTCATCAAAAGCTTTTATAATTAGTACAATGCCAAGGAATATCACACTCATGAAAGACCCCAAATTTCAAACCAAGTAACCAGAATGTATAGAGTGTAGACAAAATGGGTTGCATGGAGAAAATTAAAAAAAAAAAAAAAAAAAAAA
>Ga0041059_1001818_pt1 | contig 16603 bp, 12 predicted proteins | sample AraColnosormetaG_FD_56232 | JGI IMG/M metagenome (GOLD analysis project Ga0041059, IMG submission 56232) | Arabidopsis roots microbial communities from North Carolina, USA - Col MF nosort | ecosystem: Host-associated > Plants > Roots > Unclassified | place: USA: North Carolina | collected...
CACAAAGAAGAGAAAATAAGAAAGATAATAAAAGGACGAGGCAAACACGAAGAGCTCACAACGAGATTCATGCTTTCAGATTTCAACTGGTAAGTCTAATCGTTTTTCATGTTTAACTGAAGCAGTAGATTGTTCTTTGTGATTTTGAGTTGTGGTGTTTTCTCTTTTTCCCGTTGTTGAAATGTTGTGAAAATTTATGTCCAGAATTGTTGCTTCACACTATTTGCTGATTCGGTTTGGTTTGCATTGGTTTTGAAATTAAAACTGATTTCGGTTCGGTTTCATTGGTTTTGTGGAAAAAAACTAAAAGAGTCACGCGATGGAGAATTTGGAGAGATGTGCGTCGATAAAAAAAAGCATGAATTGGAAAAGGGTTTACCCACAGAATCGCTTTCACTCGCTCAACGCGCTCTTTCTGCGATTCGGTACGAAATAGAGCCTTCTGATTGGCTTAAAAACTCTAAAAAAACTCAAATAGTATACATGTTGCTAGCTCTTATTATTATATGATAAAGTTTTGTACTTGCATCTTTTTTTCAGTCACCGAAAGTTGGAATTTCGTTTGTGATAGGATCTAAACAAGTATCAAAGTCTACAAATGCTGGATTAAGCAAGTTAAAGACTTGTGATTCCCCTGTATCTTCAACAACCTCGTCTTCCAAAACTTTATCCAAAGACATCTCTAGATAGCCATAGCAAGCCGCAGTTACATTATACAGGAAAGATACCACTTAAGGCTTTGCATTCCAAAGAAAATATCACTGTCACTTTGTTTGATATGTTTGTTCTGTGGATTGTTAACATTTGTTTATGCTTGAGTGAGGTCCCAGACAGGAAATCAAACTCATACTATGCATGTAGCTAGTGTTGTTCTGTTGACCCTATAAAGCCTTTACTTTTACTCTAGTCAGCTTATAGTTGCATTCTTTAGCTTAGTTCTCTGCTTTACACACTTTGCAACCTAGTAGAACTTTTCTCTTATGACACCCATGATCAATACATTGGTTGACAATAATGAAAGTGGAGTTGTACACCTCTCGCAGCTGCTATAACATCTTTTCTTTTTATCAAGTGATTTTTATGTTCAGTAATAGCTTACTGTTTCATTAACTCTGACAAATTGTTTATTATTGCACTGTCTGAACACTTAAAGATGAACAACTGATCATAATTTCACATATATCTGCAGAACCTCATTGACCTGGCAGACTGAGAGCTCAAAGGCTGAAACCAGTGGTTTAAGGCGCAAGGAAAGGTCTTATATAAATAAAGCTTTCCCCCAAGCGACAATAGTTTTTTGAATTTAAGAACCTTTTTTGCAAGTTGGATCGTTCTTTTGCAAATTTGTAGGTACTTGTTATAGTATTTGATACTCTTATTTACTTTCTGTTGGTGACATGCATAGTGCTGATTTCACTCTCTTATATATTTAGGATCCAAACATAAAACACATATATAATCAATCAATAGCTTATGCCTATGGTTAGTCTTAACAGTTTGACTATTGTTCATGAGTTTCTATAACTATCATAAATGTTGGTTCTGTGGAATGGATATTGTTTCTTGATATTTCTCTTGTCCTTTCTTGTAGATCGTGCTTTCGGGCCTACAACGACTACAAGCCATGTCTATGATGATTGCTGCTCAGCATGTTGTTAATGATGCTATAGCGGGGATCAATGGTATGTTCTAAACAACTTTTTATTAGCCTATCTAGTTAAGACTTTATTCGAATATCTTCAAATTTCTCATGATCATCAACACAAAGCAATACTAGTGAAGCATTTAAGGAGGGCTTAACCATTATGAAAGATTCATTAACACACCCAATACAACCTCTTCCCCAAATTCCAAATCTGCCTATCCCGACAATGGGACTACCTCCATTGCCCTCAACATTGCCACAACCATCTCTACCAACTCTTCCCACAATATGTTGTATTTTGGAATATTGTTTTGGGTGATAATCTAAATATTCTTATATAGGGAAAGAAAGACGTGTTCTGGATTCTATGATGGTACTTCGTGATATCATTATTAGTTTCACACCAAGAGCAGACTTTGTGTTTCCATCACATTACATACCATCATGACAACCCATCAACTTCGACTTCCACATCATGTAATGACTTTGTTTCAAACGGAAACCGGAATAACTAACTATATAAATGTCTCAAGATAAGCCTATCCAACTTCCTAAAATCTTCCAATGCTGACAATTCAAACCACTCAACAATTCCACAAATGGAAAAAGACTAGCCGTGACAAAACGATAATAAAAACACAAATCCTATGTATCCCTACATGATACATCCTACTATCTTAATTCTTAACTAATGGGCATGCTCTAAATAGACTAGTAAGCCCATGATTAGTAGAAATATAATACATCCCACATTGATTGTTACTTGCTCTATTTGAAATCTTTTTTTTCCTAGTTATATAAGAAAATAGATTATTATAGAAGTTTTACTATGGAACCGAATTTAGAAGAAAAAAACAAACGTCAATATTTAATTTCCATCACATTACATATGATCATGATCAAAACCTGTTGAGTCATCGATAGATATTTCATACAGCAAAACTCGTTGGACAAATTTTGCTTAATCTTAAAACTAATTATATCCGATTATCAGAATAAGAACATTCTGATTGGTCCATTAATAAACTACCATCGAAGTAAAACTGATCCACCGTGAAATCCAACTCCGGTACAACCAAACTAGACTCGCCGTCATCCACGTGGCTTTCCCTCTTCTGCTCCGACGTTAACTGATCGGAGACTGACGGTTCCGGCGAGCGACGGCGAGGCCTAATCCTAACCGGCTCATACTTACAAGAACCAATCAAATGCGGAAAATTCAGCTTAGCTTTCGATCCTCTGAGCTGAAACGCCGCTCGGTCGTACGCCACCGCCGCGTCCTCCGGCGTCTCGTAAGTCCCGAGCCAAACCCTAGCTCCGTTCTTCTTCGGATCCCTAATCTCCGCCGCGAATTTCCCCCACGGCCTCCTCCTCACTCCTCTGTACTGCATCCCCTTCTGCCTCGGCGCGTGTGAGCCACTCGCCTTCGTCGCCGGAGGCTTATTTTCCTCCGCCGGAGAGGTAACGGGAGGAACGGAGGGTGTCCAGCCGGAGCTAACGGCATCACGGAGAGTGTTGTAAATAGCCATGTCTTGAGAATCGTCGACACTTAACGGCAAGTCGCTCCAGTTATCGTTTAAGATAACGTTGCTGAAACTCGGGTTACGGAAGTACATCCGTGAGTTAACGCCGTTATTAACGGAATCAGATGAGCTCATAATGGATTCTTGAATGCTTCTGAACCGAAGAGAAGGTTTTTGATGAGAGTGTGTATTTTAGAGAGTGAGAGATGTTTTCTTCTTGGAGACTAATGAAGTGAAGAGATAAGTAGTTGTGTATGAGTTTATAAAGGTATGGAATGAGAGAAAGTCCATGGAAGGTTCTTTGAGGTTTTGATTTGATGATAGTTGTTACGTTCTTAGAAGATTCGTTTTCTTCTTTTTTTCTGTTCTTTTTTTGCCTCGTTCTTAAAATAGAACAGCGACAAAAATATTAGTTATTTATTTTTGTTTGGACTTTTGGTCTTTGGTCTTTCTTTTTCAGTAATATTTGTCTTTTTTTCTATAGATGATCTTGTTCTTCGATTTCTTTTTTTGTTGTTGGCTGTTCTTTGATATTTTGTAACCCAAATCATTATAAAATGATAATCCATATATACTTGACGATTTTAAATAACTGATTAAGAAATTAGTTAAATTCACTTTTTGTGGCCTATCTGTACTCACCAAAAATCCATCTATAATAAAGTTTTTTGACGAACAAAAATCAATCTACAAGATCTTAAACCTTTTTTGTTAAAAAAGAATCCACCGATTTAAAAACTAAGAAACTGTATAAACTCATATATATCTTTGGATGTTAATCAAATAATGTTTAGTGCTATATACACATAATAGGTTTTCACTCGATCATCTTTTGCCATTGGTTGCTTAAATAGAGTCAACTTTGTAAACTTTGTCAAGATTCATCAAAGTGAACAACAACAACAACAAAAAAGAGAGAGAGAGAGAGAGAGAGAAGAGCAAATATAAGTTATTGAAAACACTTGAAACGCGCAATACAACAGTGGAAGTCAAGAAAGCTATGGAAAATTACAAGATTCGTTTAGTCGTTAACGACGAGTCTAACAAAGTATATTAGTACATAATACAAAATTTTCCGGTATGAAATTGAATATAGGTAGTTAGTTACTCACCAATAAACAAAAGATTAGATTCATTCTTCGTTTATGTTTTTTCAGGAATAAAGTATAAATCCCTCCAAATTTAAAACATTAATAAGCAACTCCCATTAAAAAAATAAAACTAATCGGAAACAACGCAATTTTCACGTGCTGAATGTAATAAAATATTGTTAAGTCTGACGTCGAAAGGTTAAGTCGACCCACTGTGACTGTCAAAGACACGTTTTCTTAATTGCGACTTTCGTTTTATTCTCTCTAATCGTTCCTTTCGTTGCAACAACATCTCTACACAGACAAATGCAAATCGTTTAAATAATTATATTCAGTATTTTAATTATCGGAATATAAAAACGCCAGTCCTCTTGTTTACGTACAAAATAACAAAAACGTCGTGCACATATACGTGGGAAAGATGACGTGAGAATATTCTACTAGGTTTTTTGATAATGGGCCAAGGCACAAGTAGGTGATGCCTTGTGGAAAAGCCCGTTAAAGTCGGCTTAATCAAAAATCAAGTGGAGTAATAATAAGACCAACGTCCTACGCAACGATTTGGAGTCTTATCATAAAGCACCAATTAATCCACATGGCTGATGGCTGCTTTGGACATTAAAAAGACGAAATGTGTTATTAAAATGGATGTTTTGTTTCAACTATGGTTTACTATTTTGATTTCTTTCAACATAAGTCTTTATTTAAAGAAAATCACTGTAGAAACTATTCCTTGTTTAATTAGTTAAATACTATAGCTGAGAAGATTATAGAGAAAACACTAATCCAGTCATTAATTAACGTATAAATGAAAAAAGTGTATCATAGTATAACCTTTTATCGTTTTACCTATATGATCCCTATTCCCTAGGACTTGGCTTTTCTTTTTTGTTATGAAATGTGGGGATTTTTTGTTCATGTAGTTCCCAGCTACATGTTCTAATGAAATGAATAAAGACTAATCTCATGCTTGTTCGTTAATCATATGTATAAGTGATATAAGGTGATGATTACAATCTAGGACCTGGCCTCGAATTGTCTCTTTTTGGCATGAAACTGGTCGGTAGAATTTATGTAAAAGTCTATGGGGTCCGTTTTCATCGGATTCCCTGAGAGATAAGAGTTAGGATCTGACAAGTCATCATTTCTCTCTTCTTTGTCTGAAGCACATGGATGGGGTTCTTCTTGGTATAGACTATAGACTATCAAGCAATAGTTATGCCGACTCTTTTAAACGAAACAAAACACACGAATGCCAAAATCAGTTCAGTTTTGGGATTAGAATATACAAAAAAGAAAGATAACATTTTGGATCGTTGATTGGTTTTAGATTATAGTACCGTTTGGGACCACAAAAATGTTCATATAGTATAGATGTACCCAAAAATGGCAGTGACATTGACATTGACATTACGATCTATTAGTTGCTATGTGTAGAAAAAGGATTCCGAGAAACCTAGCAGTACTAGTACCAAAGGAGATTATCTTAAATAATTTCGACTTGGGGCTTTCCATGTCCTTACAAAAGTTTTGGTTCCATGGAAGAAGATTTTAATCTCCGATACAAAAACCAAACAAGACCTAAGTTACTATAAGAATTAAACCCTCACTCTTGATCTATTAAAGCTAGAGGCGTGGTTACAATATATAACGACATAGATAAAAGACTAAAAATGGCTACTACGGAACCAAATCTTGGAAGCTTTAGAAAAACTCAAAGTCTAGAAATTTACCACCAGATTTCGTGTCTGCTGCTGCTGCTGATACTGCTGGTGGTCCCATCATCCTTTTGCTATTACTACCAAACCCAACCGGATCAATCGGTCCATACTTTGGTGGCGGTTCGGTCTCCATCTGTCTCGGTACTTCAGGTGGAGTGCTACACCTTATCAATGCCCAATTCACACCTTCAAAGAATGGATGCTGCTTTATCTCCGTTGCTCCTCTCTTTGTCCCTAACCTGTTCTTTGGATCTTTCACCAGTAAAGCCTGTATCAAGTCCCTGCCTGCATAGCTAGTTGCTGGTGACTCGGGGAATTTCAACTGTTCGCCGACTACATTGAACAGAGTAGCTCGATTTCCTGATCCTTTAAACGGGGTTTTCCCATATAGGAGCTCATGCACAAAGATACCAAAAGTCCACCAATCCACTGCGCTTCCATGTCCTTCTCCTTTGATGATCTCTGGAGCTAAGTACTCGTGGGTTCCAACAAAGGACATGGACCGTGTGTTAGGTTCAGCTACTAGCTCTGGGAGAGAACCAGAGTGTGATTTGAAGAAATCCGCCTGGGTTTTACGGGACTTGTTTTTTTTGTTTTTGTTAGGGAAGATGCTGCGCGGTAAGAAGCATGAGGGTTGAATGATGCAAGCTGATGTAGGCTCCATACAAGCAGGTTGAACGCAGAATGCGCCTCGTCTAGATGGATCGGAGTCGAATGTTTTGATCAGTGTTGGCGAAACCGCGCACCTCAAGGAGAGATCAAAGTCTGAAAGCATTATGTGACCATCATCTCGAACCAGAACATTCTCAGGCTTCAAGTCTCTGTAAACAACACCGAGCATGTGGAGATACTCTAGTGCTAGCAACACCTCTGCAGCGTAAAATCTGTCAAAAACACATCCAAAGAAAGTGAGATAACGACGAATAAATATAGCTTTGAAAACATTGTAAGCGAGAGAGAAAACATACCGAGCAGCGTACTCCGAGAAATGCTTCCCGGGTTGACGTTGCCTTAGAGTGTGCAGATCACCTCCAGGACAGTATTCCATGACCAAACACGAGAATCTGTCAGTCTCAAAATGAGTGTACAATGTCGGTAGAAACGGATGATCCAATAGTTGTAGAATATCCCTCTCGGTCTGAGCTCGATTCAACTTCTTCCGGTCCTCAAGAGACGCTTTATCCATGACTTTCACAGCAAAATGGCATCGAGTTCCGCTTAATTCAGCCAGATAGACACTCCCAATATCACCACAACCTAATCGTTTCAGCAACTTGAAGTGGCTCATTCCCAAAATCCCATCTCGGGTTCGGATAGCCAAGATAGCATTCCACCAAGGATCATTCCCTTTGTGTGGCTTATTAAGGCTTCCCGTGAAATTGCTCCAGCTGCTCTCTTCGCTTAGGCCGCTACTATCACTTGCTCTGCTTGCACTGGTCTTGGTGCTTTCAAACGAATCCAAAACCATACTGATACTCCTGTCAAAGTAGTTCTTGTCCATACTAAGCACAACATCGCTCCGCTGAGTAGTACTTGTTGCAGAAGAGCTATTAGCAATACTCATAGCCCGAGCCAAATTCATACTTTCAACACTACTGCTATGTGGGCTCACATTGGTACTGGGAGGCAGAGAAGCATCCCAAACACATTCTTTGTCTGAATCTGGTGGTAGCAGAGAGTTTTCAGTGTTCTGCGATGCACGAGCCACAGAGAACGGGGACAGCGATGTAGCAGGTTCCTCAACTATGCTTTCTGCAGGTGAAAGTACTCTCGGGCTTGGCTTCTTTGGAGGCACACAGAGCGAAATATCCTCGATAAAGGGTCCTTTAGTAGTAGACATGCTCTTCATCAAGCAAACCGAATCAGGTTTGTTTTTCTCGCTGATGGGCACATAAACAGTTGTTATTAGATCCATATCGTCAGGCTCTGGAGGATGACTAACTCCACGGAAGGAGCTAGAACCAGCTTCCTCAGACATATCATTGCTTCCCTTACAAGTAACATCATCATCAGCAGCTCCAATTTCTTCAATCTCCAACAAAGGATACTTGGCCTTCATCGTTCTAACAGACGATACAACAGGCTCAAACTCCTGAAAATCATTCATGTTACCACCAAACTGAGTCATCATCATATCTTCCCTATGCACATTCAGAACTTGGCTTAGTTCTCTCCCCAATGTCGTAGTTGGATTCACAGATCTTCCCGTGTTGTATCGAGCAGCTCGTTCCCTCAAACTCTCCAAATGCATACCCGGGGCATCTCTAGTTTCAAAGTCTAAGTATGGTCTTCTTGATAAGTGACCAGAGACAGGACCTTTACTAGGAAGTCTCTTGAGCTCAGCAACTCTTTCCATTTCCAGCATTCATGCGATTTTTAACACCAAACACAAATCTCTCTTTCCCTACAAAAGCAAATAACGTAAACTAAATCAATCTCCAACCTCAATTAACACAAGCTCACTAGAAAGATACTAACAAAACCCACTAACAATTTCGGGACCATATTTAGAAATCTTGTCGGCAAATATATATATATATATAAACACAACAACAACAACAACAACAGTAACACGTGATTTGGGAATAAGCCACAGGACTAATTCTTACTTATGGTTTTCAAGACAAAGAATAAGAACACGAGTGTGTGGTTTGTGTTTGTCTCTATGTGTGTGTCCTAAGATTATTATCCATTGTTCGATCTGAGATTTTGCAGAAACCTTGTCGAGAAAACAGGAGTTCACTTTCTGGAGTGATTAAAGAAAACATTCATAGGGATTATTAAACTTTATCATTCAACAGAATCAATCGAGAAATCCCAAATAGAAAACGACAAAGGAAAGAGATTTCGAAATCGTCACTAACCGGTAACAAAGAGAGGATTATCGGCGAGATTCCCGAGATCGAGAGGTTTTTCCGGTACAATGTAGCCGATACAGAGAGAGATTTCAACACCGGAAAAATGTTCCAAAAGGAAGAAACTTTCTCTGTGAAAATCGAATTGGAGCAGAGATTAGGAAGATAAACACAAAAAACCCTCAAATGAGAGAGTCTTTGGGATTTGGGAATGGTGAGAGAGCTCAAAGGCTTTTGCTTTATGTGTGTGTGTGGGCGCTATCTAGCTCCTGCTGCTGCGACTACTGACGGTAACGGAGAAAGCTAAAATTAAAAAACAAAAAATGGCAAATAGAGAGTGGGGCCCAGAGTATGTAGGGTCCAGTAATTAAAGTAGGACCTACATGTGTTCCTTGTTTAACCTACAATTTACAAAATTTGTTTGAGACGTTTCTTCTTCTTGTTTATGCTTTTAGATCAAAGGTTTTTTCTTTGAGAGATTCCGTTTATCTTTTATGTCGTTAAGATCGATGTCTTTATTCATTTTGTTAGCTTGATTCCACAATCTTTGATTAGACGTATGCTGATAAATTTATTAGATGGACAAGGCCACAAGGGGTATAGTAGTATCAAACAATAGTTGATCACATTTAAAACAAAAATGAAATACATATTTTGTTGTTGTTGTTGTTGTGAGAGAGAAGATGAAGAAACTATTCCTTTTGTTGTGTAATAAAATATAGAAAAAATGAATAGTGAAAGAAAGAGACAAAGAATCAAAGCCTTGTGGATTTGTGAAATAACACTTTTTTGACCCACCAGCGCATAATATTGATTAGCTTTTTTTGTTATTTTTCTACCCATTTCCCATCACTTTTCTTTTCTTTTTTCTTTGCCTTTTGTTTTTCCTATACTCAAGATTTTGTCTTCATTTGAACATGTGTTCTTTGAAATCTAAATGCAACTTGAACAACAAGTGAAACAGAAAGAAAAATAATGAGTGGTGTAAGTGCAATAGAGAATGTAAGAAGAGTATTACAAATACGTACACTCATCACTCTAGAATTCATTATGATGAGAGTTGCATGGGTTTTAAAATGAATATAGACTTGGTGATAAAGTTATAAATTTTTATCAAACGAATCATTTAGGGAGAAGTGTATTGATACAATGACACATATGGCAATGAATTGAGTTTCTTGAAAAGATAAGATCACTTGTTTAATTAATCTTGTCTCTCCAATTCCACTAATTTGTCTGCTCTCTTTTTATGCCAATAATTATATAGGAACAGTTTACATTATGTGCTTGAAAGCAATGATTAGTGGACACAGTGTTTTGCGAGTCATAAAAAAAAAATTGTATTAATTCATAGTATAATATTTGTCTTAATTTCAGCAATAAGAATAGTATAGTTTGATTAAGAAAACAATGTTGGACCTCGACGCTCTAATCATGGTGGGCTTCGTGAGTGATACTTTATTTGTCTGTAAAGTAAATAAAAGCTGCGACGATAATTTTATATTAGAATTTTGGGAAGATTAAACACTGCTAATAATGTATAAAAATCTTCACTAACTATAATGAAGTTGAAAATTCTCCGAGCAAAAGAACAAAGGAAAACAAAGATTATAAGCAACAGAGATAGTTGTCGGAAAATAGACGGAAATAACCTTCATAGACGGAAATAAGGCTTTCGAGACGAGGGTGAATTGGTGAATACGGATCAGGTGAGACTGCGCGTGGATTGAGGGGATCTATGTTTGGGACAGATTTATCTTTTATCACTCTAACCAAACGGTCCAAAACACATGCAGTGTCTCGTCCCTTTTTTTTTTACTTTCCTTTCTCATTTTCTTGTTTTTGGAATCGCTTAAGACGAATTTTAGTGTCCTTAGAAATATATATAGTATCGATCAAATCCTGTAGTTCTAACTCTTAAGACAAATCTTGTCTCTGACAATGTTCATGGAGAAAAAAAATATTCCCATGAGTTTATTCAAAATGTAACTCCTATGTAATACTATTAAAGATTAATTGTAATTAGTTGTGAACGTAATTTTGATATAACTAGCCATCTTTTTTAAGTTCATTGGTTCTAAGTAAATCTATGTACAAAACTAGAAATGATGGTTTCTTTAGAATCATCAATCTTTAGACATAAATTTTTTAAGGTTGTTGAGCTGAAATGTGAATGCATTTATAGAAAGATTTTAAAACGCATGCAGTTTTGTATGACTATTATTTAATCATAATCTTTTTTTTTTTGTCAACCATTGATTAATGATATCAATATTCGTTTGAAGTTATATCATAGTTACCAAATTCTGTAAGTGTCTTTTTCAAATGGCAAACCATATACAAAATACCAATCCCGTAGGTAATGATTATTGATATTAAATTTTATGTGGGTGTATTAGTTGGATACAATGTGGAATTAATGGGTGTGAATGTGGGGTGCTAACTATATGGTATCTTTATAGGTGGGGCTTGAATCTGAGCCTTCTCTTTTTCCAAAAGCACTAAGGAGAAGAAAAATAAAGAAGGGTTTGAAACTTCGAACACAAAATATATAGACGTATCGAAACAGTACAAAGGGATAAAGCAACACACAATTCTTAAATTTTGGACTCTCTTCTGATTCCATTCTCATCACATTATGCTTTATTCTTTCCTCCTCACTGACATCATTATTTTCATTTTCAGAATATTTCTCCATTTAGTTCAATAAGTCTGGTTTTATTGGTCTAATACTATGAGTCTATGACTAGTTTAAAATGAATTAAAATTGTGGAATTTGGCTAACTGCAAATCTCATATTTTATAGTGCATGCAGACAGTTTTGTAAACGTAAGTTTTTTACCAATCGCTTTCTTATCGAAAGAACTAAGGTCAACACTATCTGTAAAAATTGCTGACCAAAAAGATTACAGATCCAGAACATCTAAATGTAAATAGAACTTGACAGGTAATGGGATTTAAAGTGGCCCAAGTATTAAATTCATTCCCGATCTAGACCAAGCCCATATATAATTTAGGCCCGTAATTTTTCTTTGTGCATTCTGGAACCATTCACACTCTTGTCAAAAAAAATTATTTTTTAAAAATCAGTTAGGTTTGCAAAGATTATACATTTCTACTTTTCTAGTAGTTGGTTTACCAGTTATTGACGTTGTGGCCGGTAATATGAATACAAAGAAGCTCGAATATAAGACTTAACCTTCTCTAGTGACTAGTATGTAAGTGTCATTAACTACTTTACACATATGTAATCGAGTTTTGAGGTAGACAACTAGACATGTACTAATAGTGACTAGAGCTTCACCACCCTAATTTGTCAACAAGTCACGATTTAGGGACACGTACAAGGTGGAAAGAATTGGACGGCGAAGCCGCAAAAGAAAAGCCTAAATGGGTCCAGATTCCAGCTAGGAAGTAAAGTGTTGTAATCATCCATCAATTCAATGTATTTTTGGCACTACTAACATAAAGCACTTAATATCACATCATTTCATGGAAAACAAATTCCTATTCGGATGGAGACCAATAGTTGAGTACTAATCCACGACTTTCAACTTCAGCTATCTATAATCATTTGATGTAAGATATGTGGATGAGAAGCCCAAATAAAAAAACGGCGGGATTTTTTTTGTATAATTAGCATAATCTTTTTCAATCGCCTTTCCGGCCAAAAAAGTAAGGATTCAAAAACGTTATTGACGTGAAAATTTAAATAACCGAGTAAAAACATATGATTTCTCGCTTTTGTGGCCTAACTCGCAAAGCTTTTTAGGACTCTTTTAGTTTAGAGAATTGGGGGAAATCAAAAACTAATTATTAGGAATTTAGGATCTAGTAGAGAGATATCCACCCACGCTTTTTCTTTTGATACTCGGTCAAAGTCCACAATCATTTCATACTCTTATAGTACAAGTAAAGCTTAAAAGTTATACAATTTCAAATTGAAATTATCATCAAAAATATTAGTCTGGTATCCAAGAAATCAATTTCCTAGTAAACGAACTTGCATTTATCTGGATCTTGACTACATTAATAAAGTATTACTATGTCTAGAAATATTTAACATATTGTCTGAAGAATGAATTGGTCCGTTGACTGAAAACACATGATATAGTTTTGTAGTATGTGATTAATGTTTACTCATAAGTTGCACATATAACAATCTAAGAGTCTGTATTTCTACAATACTCTTAAAGAAGATAAAAACAATCATAACAAGATCAATACCTGTAACAGACTCGTCCTAAGAGAGGATACTGCCGAAAGAACATTTCATGTTTGTAACAAAACTCATAGCTCTTTCACTGTAATGTTGAATTCCAAGAGTAATCCTTGTGAAGTATACAATGATACTTGAAACGCTTCAAAACTTGTTACAGAGCTACCGCGATTACTTGCCTCTCTTCTTGCCACCTCCTTTCTTCTTTCCTTTATTCTTATTTTTGCCTCCTTTCTTTTTTCCCTTAGACTTGATGCCTCCTCCATCACCTCCTCCTCCCAAGTTCTTCTCGACCCTACTGGGTTTCTTCGTCTTGAAATCTCTGTCACTACTACTTGAAGGACCAGAACGTAGCAAATGCTTAACATCAAGAACACCGCCTTTGAAAATCCCTCCAGTTGACTTCAATACTCTCTCTTCTGGCGTACGCTTTCTCTCTGCGGGTTTCCTACTGCTACTTCCACCCCCACCAAATCTGCCAAGAATCACATTCTGCCAATATAATACATGAGAAAACTAGCCGTTGCAACGGATCAAAAGAACAGAGTTGTTCATAACCTAAAATAGTCACCTGTTCTAACATCTTCTCTTCTCTATCTTTCTGTTTCTTCATCTGCACTCGAGCTACACTCAGCGGTAGCCTATGCATCTTTTGTGCCTGCAATAACAACAAAGAAACCTCACGAACCAACCCGCTTGACCGAGAAAAGATATCGATCACTGCAAAAACCTTACCTTTCCACCAAGTGCAGTCACTTTCTTATCCTCCAGTGCTTTCTTATCCTTCCATGTCATATGCGAAGAACCTTAATAAAACAACATGTTCAGCTGAAGAGTACATAAAAACTTGCATTATCCAAATAGAATGGCGAACAAATGAAGAGAGTGTTTACCAAAGAGTGCAACATCTTTCATAATATTCTTAAAGCTCAGGTTTTGATCAATAGTAGAACCCATGCCTTCCTTTTTCTTCTCCATTGACTTGCGCTTATACACCATTATTTCAGTTTTTCTGATACAAAAATCGGAAGAGGTTTTAAACAAAGAGCTTTCCATAACTACGAAGAAGTGATTCTGTATCTATGAATTCGTTGAACTACACCATCCTAATCGAATTTCGATTACAGATTCTGACTAATCTAGGTATGAACAAATAGCGATATCGATCTGATTACCTAATTTCTCCTAAGACTACGTACTAACCTGAAACCTGATGGGTATGCAAAATCACGATTGGATTGAGAGGAAAATTAAAGGAGCTTGCTAGGAAGAGTGACGCAGAGCGATTGATGAACAGTGAAATATCGGAAAGAGGAGTTTAGGGTTTCACTGGCGGAGGTTACGGCGGAGAAGGAAGGCTTCGTTCTTCTTTGATTTTTTTTTTGGCAAAAATAAAATCTATTGGGCTTGGTGGGCTTTTTACTAACACATTGGTATCCAAAACTAAAACGTTTTACAATGATTTAGCTCTCTCGTTTTAAAAGCTTTTTCTTAATAATATACAGTATTTATTAAAAAAATTACATAAACTAATGTAACTGAATTTTTTTTATTTTTTTTTGTGTGTAAAGAATATACGTGAATTTTGGATGGGGAAATAAATGGACAACTCATGATACATTGCATTGGTCTTATTCTTCTCTTATTTTTTCTCTAGTCTTTCTATTCTTATATAGTTAAATCTAAATCGTTTATTTTATGGGGAAAAGTACACACACGAATGAATACATAATACTGTACAATGCATTGGTCGGAAATTGGGGAGTTATCAGCTGTGTTGTCTTATACACGTACTCACGTACGACTACCTCTAAAAGTATTTAATTTTATCTTATACTGTTCACACCATACGTCGTGGGACTTCGATGTTAATTGGATAAAATTGATAAATTTTTATATCTTACCGGTTCAGTATAGAAGATTATTTACTTTAATGTTATTTCTCAGTTCTGTGACAGAATTGGATAAAATCGAGCAACAACCACTAAACAGATAGTTTTATAACAAAAGTCCATTGTTGAAAAAAACACTGAAGAAAAAATGATTGATGGCTAATTAGTCAATTTAGTTTATGACCAGAGAAACAACAAAATGTAAAAGAATACCAAGAAATGTGAACGTGCATAATACTATTGCGTCTTCTTAATAGTTTTCTAGTTTTAATATAAAGAGTCTCTCTGCTTTTGGACCAACTTCGCGTTACTCCAAACCACACCACGTACGTGAAGACTTGAAAAAAAAAAAATAACATAATCTAAGATGTTGTAAATTAATTTGGAGTTAAAAGTACATTTTCTAATTTGACTCTTAATAGTACAACGCATTATTTTAATATGCAACACAGTCTTTTCAAAATTCATTGAAAAAATATATTTATAATATTAATAAATTAATTGACCAAAAAGATGCATGGGAGTTGAAATGAAGGTGAGAGTTGGGTGAGAGAGATTAGGACATGCATTGATTTTAATAATTTTGACTAATTCTCTTTTGGGTGGTTGTTGGGCAGCCGCAATTTTGCTCAATGTTGAGATGTAGGAGGCATAAAGGCATCCACACCCACACACACTCACACATTCCTCTCCCCTTCATTTACTTATTTATTTTGCCAAATATTTATATTTTTATATTATGTCCAAATGACCATCATATGTCATTATTAATTCATGTATATATTGCGATTTTACAAAAAAAAACTTCTATTGAGATATTACCATTGTCTTATAGTAACATAAGTTACCATTGTCCTGATGTATCAAAATTGTTAATGAATTAGAAAGAAATAGTTTAAATTTATAAATAGAAAAGATTATGTAATTAATCTTCTGATCCACTTCTCGTTTCATTACGTCCAAAAAAATCCATTTATTTATAATAAAATATCTATTTTCGTGGTCTCCGCATGGCGTAGGCTGTTTTGGTCCTTGTTCAAAAGTCGGCTGAAATCTCTCAGATGACATTTGTATGCATATGATTATATCACATGATTCACGTAAAACGTGAAATTTAAAAGGAGTTGATAAATCTTTTTGGATTTCGATATATTTTTGAATTGTTAAAGTAACCTTTTTCCAATTTTTGTAATGATAAATTAATAATGTATAACTTTTGTAGAATACAGCTTGATCAAGCGTAAGTTAGTTTGTGTTCGACGAACAAAGTAATTTACTTGTCTTTTTAAGAAAAATATCTTATAATAGCATTATAACAAGTTTTATGAACAATTATATCATATCTTCCATAAACTTTTAAAATTAACATTAGTGAAATTTATACAAGAATTACTTATCTTCACCGAATTACGTAAAAAATTAATCACAATTTGAAATCATGATTCTATTATTATCGCGTAAAGCGTCCATCAAATACTTATATAAGATTTTTGATATTAAATTCATAGTATTTTAAAAACTTTAGATATTATGTGCTAAAATTGGTAACTTAAAATATTTTCTGTTATTATCTGTGAGAACTAACCTTTTTAATAACTATAATTTGTACTTTAAATCTTAATTATGATTATAAACCATTATATAGAGAGGAACAAAT
>Ga0041059_1001819_pt1 | contig 16596 bp, 20 predicted proteins | sample AraColnosormetaG_FD_56232 | JGI IMG/M metagenome (GOLD analysis project Ga0041059, IMG submission 56232) | Arabidopsis roots microbial communities from North Carolina, USA - Col MF nosort | ecosystem: Host-associated > Plants > Roots > Unclassified | place: USA: North Carolina | collected...
TAAACTATAAAATAAAATTATTTTATAGATAGATACAATTTGTAAACTTTTATATATACTAACTTTAAAAAATAAATTGTTCCCGCGGTATACTGCGGGTTAAAATCTAGTACTTGGCAAAAGTTTAGCTTTAGGAGTTGTGGTTTGTATTTTTATTTGTATTTTCAAAATTGTTTCCATTTTTAGGTTATTTTCAAAATTTTAAAACTAAAATTATATTGATTGCACATAGTTCAGAATTATATTAAAATTATTATTTACTATAATCAATACAAACATTAATACTAGGAAAGCAAAATTAACTGAACGAAATTTGGTTCGAATCGGTTCAGGTAATATTTAATTCGATTCGGTTATTTGACTAAAATCTATACAGAAACTCGATTTCGTTTGATTTGGGTAAAGATTCTAAAGAAATTTTGGTATAATTTCATTAAATTCGGTGTAATTCAACATAAAATTGGTTATAACCATTAGCAAAAAAACCGAACTCATTTCAAAAATTGGTTAAGAGAACTTATTTCAAAAAAATTGGTTAACTGCTAACCAAAACACATTACAAAATGTTGCCGATCAATTCACTCCTATTAACCGACCCGGTTAACGGAACTCCCAAATATTTGTCTCGTCGTCTTCTGACTTTCTCCTTACAAATCGGATTTGTTATCCAAAACAAAAAATGTCACATTTCTTTAACTTAAAAACTCTCCCGTTTCGCCGAAGCTTCTTCAATGGCGATTTCTCTCGCCACCGCCTATATCTCTCCATGTTTTACACCGGAATCGTCTAATTCCGCTTCACCATCACGAACTCTTTCCTCCGTACGATTACCTTCTCAGATTCGCCGATTCGGAAGTGTTCAATCGCCGTCTTCGTCTACTCGCTTCGCTCCACTCACTGTGAGTTCTCCGTTCACCAATTACTTGTTTCGATTTGATGCTATTGATTTTGAGACAAAATTCAATTTTGTTCTTGTTTTAGTTACTTCGAGTAGCTTCATGGTGTTTGTGTATTTTCATATTATTCATTGTTTATACATAAAGATAGAATCAGTAATGTTGTAAATTTACATAGTTTTACACTGAGATTGATTCGAATTGAAACAAGAAGGAGAATGTAACACATTGATTTTAGTATATTCAACATCGAAGGACTGGATAGTCCGAATTTCTCATGTGTATTAGTGAAGCTAATCGTCTTGCCGATGGATTAGCGAACTATGCATTTTCATTACCCCTAGGTTTGCATTGGTTGGAGTCTAGGCCCGATGTTGTTAGTTCTATTTTGTTAGCTGATGTTGCGGGGGTTGCACACCCCAGACATGTTCGAATGTATTTTTTTCTTTTTCTTTTAATAAAAAAAAAAACATTAGAGAGTGTGATTCTAACATAGTGTTTGACGTTGTTCTGTGTAATCTAAATCAGTATGTGTAATCAGAAAATGAGAATTGAGATGTAATGAAAGAATGAAAGAACATATATGTTAGTGAATTGTTCTTCTACTTCTAATGTAATGTTGTTTACGTCTAGTAGAAGTAGGGAAAATTTGTTCATTTGTTTTTATAGTAGAAGCGTTTTCATAATTTGTGGCGCGATGATTTGATGCAGGTAAGAGCAGCAAAGAAGCAAACTTTCAACTCTTTTGATGATTTGTTGCAGAACTCTGATAAACCTGTACTTGTAGACTTCTATGCTACTTGGTGAGTTTATGTTCAGGTGTACTTGTTATAGCATCAGGTTTTAATGTGTTTTTTGGTTCTTATATGGTTACAGAGTTGTGTTTTTTGCAGGTGTGGTCCATGTCAGCTTATGGTACCTATACTCAATGAAGTGAGTGAAACACTGAAAGATATAATTGCAGTTGTGAAAATTGATACTGAGAAGTACCCAAGTCTTGCTAACAAATACCAGATTGAGGCTTTGCCCACATTCATCTTATTCAAAGACGGCAAACTCTGGGACCGTTTCGTAAGTTTTCTATCACGCATGAATACGGCATATCTACTCCTTGCATCAAAGGCTCAATTGTAGCTACACTTAAAAGCTTATCTTGAAAAGCTTATAAGACAGAGCTGTTTTCTTTATAGCACAAGTTTTTAACTTTTGTTGACAAGTTTTGCTTTTGGGTTCTTGCAGGAGGGTGCCTTGCCAGCGAACCAACTCGTTGAGCGTATTGAGAATTCTTTGCAAGTGAAACAGTAGGTTTGAGAAACCAAGAAAACTTGTCATCTATGAACAATCTGTTGTGACATAAGCCATTGTTGATTGTTTGCTCGGTATAATCATCTACCTATTCATATATGGCATCTGCCATTTTTCTTAAAACTCTTGTTCATTTTTAAAAGTTTTTCCTACTTAGGGATGCTCAATACATACAAACGTATCCGACCAAATGATAAGTTTAAGCTACTCCGATTGTAAAACCCAAACTCTATGATAATCAATAATATGAGATCTACAAATTACAAAGGTTGTAACTGCAGAAATCACAAGATATGATCGTTCTTAGCTCTCACACAAAGACGATTACAAGAGATTAGCATAAATCTCTCTACTGGCACATCAGTAGGCTAAAAGTCTCAGCATAAAAGTATGAAAAGCAACAATAAAGCCTCAACGGCTATTTAAGCATCTTCGATAACGGCAACGTCTCTCTCTCCTTTAGAGTCTTCTTCCTTCTCTTCTTTCTCGAAGTCACTCTTTCGATCTGAGTCTTTGCCCATTCCTGCGTTGACCGCCAATGTAGCACCTTGTATGCAGAAGTAGAAGTCTGGAGAAGTTGAGTCGAATTTTGAAACTTTCGCGTGAGTTAAGTACCATGGAAGGGGAAGGGAAAGGAGAAGTCCATGGAAGAAGAAAAACTTAACTGGAGGACAAAGACGAGAAGGAAGGGGATTGATTCACATTCGCTTCAAAACTGTCAATGAAGTCCTCCAAGTTAAACGCGAAAGTGGAACTCACGGACCGAGTTTTCAAGGAACCATCGAGACCCTTTTGATCCACGACCGTATCTTGAGAAAGGTAATCGGATGTCATGGTCCGTGTGTGAACCAAGGATGCTCGGCTCGGATCGAATCGAAATGACTTGATCCGCGAGAGTGGTCTCCAAAGCATTGAGAATCAAGAAGAAGTCCGAATAAACAGGAAATATTCGGAAGGGGAAGAGAGATTCAATCGTTCCTATGATCGAGTTGAATTTTCCCGATTAAGTTTCTAAGGAAAAGAACTTAAAATCGGAAGAAGTTTCTAAGGGAAAAGGAACTTTAACAATAACTAACGATCGACTACTCTATATAAACTCACTCTTCTCATTTCCGAACATTCTTATAGAGAAAAAGAAAAGAAGTTAGAATTTTTTAAGAGTTTTTAGAGAGAGTTTAAGACAGGTTTTTAAGGAGAAGGCGAAGAAGATCTTGAGGAGAAGGCGGAGGAGCCAAGATGGCCGGTGAAACCCATCTGTTCCTTAACCTCTCAACTAGTTTCTTGTTTGTGAGTTCGCGTGACTACTTTTCTTGGTTCATTTTCATTCTAGGATTCATCATTCTCGAATTTGGTTGCATGCATTATAAACTACGACCTAATGCATATAGATTGATATGAGTCAAATTGCCTTAAGACCACTCTCTCAAATAAGAGATGGATTGTAGCACTTAAGGGTCAAATTCTACAAAGCTCTCGGATCACACAATAGACCAAGGTTTTGAATTAAGCTAAGTAATATAGTAATGAAAATAAAAAGAAACAAAAGGAAGCAATAGCAGATTGTGAGGTTGTAAGACAAGAAAGTAAAAACGTCAGGCTTAGGGTATTCTCAGGAAACTATTGGTTAGTAGATCTAATAATAGCTAGGTTATTATCGAACCATTTTTAAACTCAAACTCTAATTATGGAATAACCGGTGGTGTTCCGCGAAACTCCCTAAGCCTATAGCTAAGAATAATCGGAGAAGCCTAGAGATCTTTAACCTAAACATGCATTCTAAACGAGTTCAATTGTTCACCTTAGTAGATAGGCCGATTCTTATTACACGCCTATAAACCAGGCTCATCAAATAATAGATCCAACTACGGATACCTATGATGGGCATATCTATTGTCTGGATTCAAGTTCTAGGTGATCTATCTAGAACTAGCATTTAAAACAATTAAAGATGAAGAATTTTACATAAAAACCTAGCAAATGGGCGATCTACTAAACCATATGAATCCCTAATGAGAAACCCTAAACCTAACAAGTGGATTACTCAGACATGATCAAAGAAACACAAATCATAGTCTGAATAAGAAATCAATAATAGCAAGAGAAATAGTAAAGAAGATCTTCTCCAAAGGGAGTCTCCATAAGGTCTTGCTCCCAAAGTACAAAAGAGATAAGGAGATTATCCTCTCCAAGCTTAGGTCTAAACAATCAACACCTTAAAAGTGCTAAAAGTCTCTCCTGTTCTGACACATCAGCTTTTTCAGTGAACCTCAACTTGACACCTCTGCAAAATCAACAACCAATTAGAACATTTCGATTAATACAGCTCATTTACTTCAACCAATAAAAACATACTATTTTTCCATGTCATCTCATCAACTTAACAAAATTAAAATTAGACATGGGCCTACCCCAACTAAACTACTTTCAAAACTAAAATCTATATTAAAATTTGGGCGTAAACTTCCTAATCTAAAAAACTTAGGCCTAGACAAATAAACCGAACCTAATCTACCGAACCAAAACCAATGCAAAAAAAACTCAAACCAAACCGAACAAAAATTTGAAAATAACCGAATAGATATTAAATTCTATAACCGAAAGAACCGAAACCGAATGGATACAAACCGAAATATTTTGGGTAACCAAAAATATCGAAATATAATTATACTTTCAAAAATATAAGTTATTTCTAGACTAAATAATTAAAAATATATAGATAATAGTAATATCCGAGAATATTCAAAAAAAAATAACCGTAACGGATTTACGTTTATGGTAGAAAAATTACGGGTGTACGTTTTTTTGCGGAAATATTACGGGCTTACGTTTTTCGCGTAAAAATTACAGGTTTATGTTTTTGGCGGGAAATTTACGAGTTTACGTTTTTGGCAGAAAATTACAGGTTTACATGTTTTGGCGGGAAAATTACGGGTTTACGTTTTTGGCGGGAAAATTACGAGTTTACTATTTTGGCGAGAAAATTATGGATTTACTTTTTGGGGAAAAAATTAAGAGTTTATGTTTTTGGCGGGAAAATTACGACTCTATGATAATGTTATTATCATGATGATAGCTATTATGACTATGATATATTTATATGATGATGATGATGATGGTGATAGTAGTATGATATTACGAGAGGGTAATAGCGTTTAAACATAGCGTTTGCGGTTATGAATAAAAGAGTTTGCGGAAGCGAACGATTGCAGTTTCAAGCGTTATGAAATATTTTGAACCACTGGTTTAATGGTTAAAAATTGGAGCGTTTCCAAGAGTTTTATAACTTATTAACCAGCATGTGGTATTACGGTGAAATGAAAAATAACAAAAAATAATAATAAATAATTATACAAATATAAAAATACCAAAACATTATATTATTATGATAAAATGTGAAATTTAAATATAACTAATAATAAAATAAAATTCTCCTAATTATTCAAACTAATTAAATTTTATACTCAAATATGCATTTGGTTCATAAAACAAATCACCAAGTAATATGCAAATTACAAAAAAGGAAGAAAGATGACAAACTAAAAAAAATATTTTCAATTTTGTATCTTCCGGATTAATATTATTATTATAATACTTAGTTAGTATCTTATCATTCTTCAGTTTGATTTGATGCTATGATTTTAATAGAGAAAAACTAGCGTTTAAGATAAATCACCAACATATATGGAAGTGTTGGAAAAGAAGCTTACGCTGAAAAATGTTACAAATGACATTGTTGATGTAATATGTAAAAAGCAAAAAATGGTTACAACTAAGATGTCATTTTTGCTCTTCAAAATAAATGTTCGTAAAGCAAAAAATTAGCTTCTAAAACTTATAAAGGCTATATTAATAAAAAAAATCAACAAATGCATTGTGTTCACAATCACTTTCAAATGAATCTTTTTATTCTACATATATTATAACAAATAATATTTAATACTTACATACAACTTAACAAAATTACATTAAAAAAAAAACCGCGGCTTGGCGCGGGTTTTGCTCTGGTGACCTTTAAAACTATATATATGACCTAAAAACATGATGGACCTTCTTTAAAAATAAGAGAAAGTTCAGGGCCGAATTTGTAAATCTTCAAAACATCAATAAGTTGCGTCTCGAAATTGCCGTCAGGTATTGGTGTCGCTCGATACCAGGGGTGGTGTCGTTCGACACCTACGTGCATTTTCGTCTCCGGATTGCTTTAGCAGCATAAATTCTTTGTTTTCTTTCAGAATGCTCCATTATCTTCAAATGAATCCCAAACATGTTAAGACCTGAAAAGAACTAGAAAAGACTCTAGAAATAACAAATAGACTCTAAAACTTATACTTAAAACATAGTTAAAACCGGTAAAAATAGGGATATATCATAGATCACTTAGAAATTGTCACTTTTTATATTTCCTTGCATGTTTAAAATCCGGCTAGGTTAACCAATGAACTGCATATAGATTCCATCACCTCATATGCTTAAATTCATTTGGTTAAAAACCGACTAGGTTGTTGGCTGCATGTAGATGAACACTAGGGCTTTACTTGTTGATTGCTTGTTCGTTTGTGTGCATCCGTTTACTTGATTGTTTGTATTGCTTGTTTACTTTGCATGCGAGTCTTGTTGTCATGCTTGTGAGTCGCCATCTTTGAATCCATGTCGGATGAGAGATGTGCACTGTTTGGTATAGGTGATCTTGGATGCGGAATCCGAGTATCATAGAAGTCTAGTTTAGGGTGCTGCCAGTTCTTGCATGTGTGTGGGGAAGCTTGCGAGTCTCGGTCCCAAGGAAACACTTGTCGGGTAGTCTCGGAACCTAGGTCGAGAGTGCATGACGATGCATTTGGGCTTATTGGTATCCTGGGTGGGTTCAATAAGTCGTGATGTTGTTGGTTTCCTGTGTGGATTCAACGAGTGGTTGGTCGGGTTGACGGATCCATATAGGAAAACTCAACTTCCGACGTTTTGTAAGGAGGAATGGAGCACATGGCCCATAGGTCGAGTTTAGGTTATATCTTGTCTTTTGTCTTGCTTGTATTGCTTGTGTGTTTACGTGCTTTTCGCGTGTTACTCTGATTTTTTGTTGCATTCTTGCTTTGCTTCCGTTTGTTAACCCCTCTAGGTTGTTAGATTTGCATAAGAATGGCTTAGAGTTGCCGTAGGTTCCATGTTGCATTGGCCTGGCTGAGTAATACTAGATTACTCATGATTTTCTTGTCTTTCAGGCAGCTGTAGCTTCAACCAGTAGAGGGAAGACGAACGATAAGGCCGCCAGACTAGGGTAATTTTTTAAGTTGCTTTTGTAAAACCTGATTTTGTATTTTCACGTTTTATTTAAAATGCGGATCCGTTTTACTAACTGTTTTTTTTGGTGATCTTTTTGCGAATAACATTAAAGTACAAAGGGTTTTACAAATGCGGGTGTTTCGTGATGATACAAGGCTTTGTCCGAGCCGCACAATACTGGGTACACCGCAAGGGTTGGCAAGCCTACGCGGTGCATCTAGTGGGGAGATGACCGGATGAGAATTGGCCAAGGACTTGAAAGCCCGGGTCTTTAGCCGAGTTGCGCCTAATGGTCAGGCTCGGGGGCGTTACAGCCACATCCTCACCTTCTTCAACTCTAAGATGTTGACGTGGTCCTGTCCTCTGCCTCACATAAGCCTCATGAATCATATCAATACTTCTCGCCAGGAAAATAAGCTTGTCCTCAAGCTTGAACTGAGGGAATACCTGAACAAACTCCTTATACGGCATCCAAGAGTTTTCACTGACACCACGATCCTGCCACTTAACCAAGAACTCTTTGTTCCCTTTGTCCGTAAAACTAATATCCACAATCTTCTCCGGAAACAGAAATTCATCTTCCACCAACTTTGGAGGATTAGTTGCCTGCACCACCTGTTGCTCGCCAAACACTTTTTTTAGCTGGGAAACATTAAACACATTGTGAATTTTTGATGAAGCAGGAAGGTTAATGCGATATGCCACATTCCCAATGCGTTCCACTATCTCAAAAGGACCAAAAAACTTGGCAGCCAACTTGTAACAAGGACGGCGAACCACAGTCCGCTGTCGGTATGGTTGTAACTTCAAATGCACCCAATCACCCACTGCAAACACCACATCTCTTCTCTTCATATCAGCATTACGTTTCATGATCTCTTGAGCCCTTTGAAGATTAGCTCGAATATGTTCCAACATCAGATCACGCTCCTTTAACTGCACCTCCAAGTCCCAATTATCCGTGGAACCAAGTTCAAACCTCACCAAAGAAGGAGGATCTCTACCATACACAACCTTAAAAGGCGATGTCTTCAAAGCAGAGTGGTAAGCCGTATTAAAAGAAAACTCTACCCACGCCAAATATTTATGCCAAGCCCGTGGATGACTAGAAGTAAAGCAGCGCAAGTATGTCTCCAAACAACGATTCAGGACCTCCGTCTGACCGTCAGTTTGAGGACGATACGATGTACTATGCTTCAGCTGAGTACCCGACAGTTTAAACATGTCCTTCCACACTGCCCCCAGAAAGATTCTATCACGGTCTGAAACAATAGACTTTGGGAATCCATATAATTTAACCACCTCTGAAACAAACTTATTTGCCACATCAATCGCCTTAAATAGATGTTTTAATCCCAAGAAGTATACTGCCTTACTAAGTCGGTCCACCACCACCAAAATCACATTGACACCACCGGAAGTAGGCAACCCTTCAATGAAATCAACAGAAATATCCTCCCACACCGCTGTAGGGATAGGTAACGGTTGTAACTATCCTGCTGGTGAAAGTGTCGAGTACTTGTGAGTCTGACAAATCGAAAAGCCTGTAACATACCACTGCATGTCTTTATAAATGACTTCCCAATGAAAACTCTCTTGAACCCGCTTCATTGTTTTTAAAATGCCAGCATGTCCCCCACCTTACTGTCACGATACTCTTGTAAAATCAGCGGAATAAAGCTTGAATGTTTTGGAAAAACCAGTAGTTGCTTATACCACAACCGCCCATTAACCAACTGATAATGACTTCCTTGTAGCTGATTATCATGCAACTGTTTTATTACACTTTGAATATGCTCATCCTCATCAATTTCTTTGTATAAATCCTGAAGTTGAATAACATATGGCACTGTGAGTGCCAACAACAATGCATAAACAGGATGCTGAATACGAGATAATCCATCTGCTGCTTTGTTTGCAACCCCTGGTTTATACACAATATCCATATCACACCCCAACAATCTTGTCAACCATCTTTGATACTCCATATTCACCTCTTTCTGTTCCAGCAAGAACTTCAAACTACGTTGGTCAGTATGGACCTTAAACTTTCTACCAATCAAATAATGCTTCCATTTTAACACATCCATAACAATAGCCATCAACTCACGCTCATAAGCAGACTTCAATTGTTCTCTTGGAGTCAAGTCATGACTAAAGTATGTTATACGTCTCTTTTCTTGCATTAATACCGCTCCAACACCGGTACCAAAAACATCAGTCTCCAAAAAGAACACTTTATCAAAATCAGGGAATCCCAAAACTGGAGCTAAAATCATAGCCTGCTTCACCTGTTCAAATGCATCCTGAGTCATTGTAAGCCATAAGAACTTATCCCTCTTCAATAATTCAGTCAAAGTCTTAGCAATGCTCCCATAACCACGCACAAACTTTATGTAATAACCAGTAAGACCAAGAAATCCTCTCAACTGCTTCAGATTACTCGGAACTTGCCAATTGTGCATAGCCTCTGTCTTAGTAGAATCTGTAACTACTCCTTCAGCAGAAATAATATGACCCAAATACTCCACTTGTTGCACCCCAAACGAGCATTTCTTCATATTTTCATATAACTTGTTGTCTGCCAACAGTTGTAACACTTCTCTCAAATGCTTCACATGTGATTCCACGCTGGGACTATAGATCAAAATGTGATCAAAAAACACCAAGACGAACTTCCGCAACAGCTTCTTAGAAATCCTATTCATACTAGATTGAAAAGTAGCTGGAGCATTAGTAAGCCCAAAGGACATCACCAAAAACTCATAATGTCCCTCCAACGTGTGGAACGCTGTTTTCTCAATATCCTCAGGTTTCATACGGATTTGGTGATAGCCAGAACACAAATCAATCTTAGAAAATATCATCGCCCCATGTAACTCGTCTAGCAACAGCTCAATTACAGGAATAGGAAACTTATCAGGAATTGTTGCTCTGTTTATAGCACAATAATCCACACAAAACCTCCAAGAAGAGTCTTTTTTCTTCACCAACAACATCGGACTAGCTAGAGAAAGGACTAGTACTTGGCCTGATAATTCCAGTTACTAACATAACTTCTACCATCTTCTCCAAGACCACATTAGTAGCATGTGGATAACGATATGACCGGACAATGATAGAAGAGACACCCGGCTTCAATGAAATCGAATGCTCCAGCCCTCTAAACGGAGGTAATTCAATATGTATGTCAAAGATGGTGGGAAATTCTGACAACACAACCTCTACCACTGGTAACATCTCCATTGTGGCCAAGGAAGATAGACTTAGAGACCCTTCAGTCAAATCAGACTCATGAATCTCAACCAGCTTGGGAACTGCTAGAGATTTTAATGAGACATTTGACTTATGTAAAGATGGATCTCCCCACAAGGTAACCTGCTGACCTAGATAAGTAAGACTCCACTCCTGAGTTTTCCAATCCACTTCTCATTTACCCAATGTTTCTAACCACTCAACTCCCAACACAACATCCACAACACCAAGTTCCAAAGACATAAAGTTACCTCCAAATTCAACACCACCGAGCCAGAACAGCACCCCTTTACAAACTCCAGAACAATGCACTGAAACTCCATTACCCAACATCACCTCCAAATTGTTATCAGCACACAACTTCAGCTTAGAACGATGTGCTACTGTTGGAGTGATGAAATTATGAGACGGCACCAGAATCCAACAGCACCACTACTGTGCTCCTGCCAATCATTCTCAATAACTTAGTAGTTTTGGGAGAATGACACCCCAAAAAAGAATTATGAGATAAACATCTCATAACAGGAGAACAAGGAGCACACTCTACTTCCTCCACCTGAAAATCCTCATCCAAAACCTCCAATTCCAGCCCATCCACTACTGTTAAAATCTGCAACTCACGCAAAGGACATACATGACCACGAGTGTATTTTCCTTTACAGTTAAAACAAATTCCCTTACTTCTCATCGCATCACGCTCCTCTATAGTATGCTTTTGACGAGGTTATGCTCGTTGAACCTCCTGACCTGGTGCCCCACTAGTAATCAAAAACGGCTTAGTATACGACTTGTTATACGTACGAGCAGCAACAACATTCTTACTCCCTCGTTCACTAACCATCTGATAATAGGCACTAGACTCCATTCTCAACACCGCAACTTTCTGATTTGGTAATCCTCGAGACTCCTTCATCTTAATAACTTCTTTCATTTCTGGTTTTAACCCATTGTAGAAAATCTTCTCCAAGTGTGACACATCCAAACCCACAACTTGAGTAGAAAGATCCTCAAACTCTGTCACATAAGATGAAACTGATCCTTTTGGCGTATTGCGAAGAATGTGTTTCCCGGATCATCCTCAATTGATTCCCCAAAACGCAGAAACAGACGTTGGCGAAAATCCTCCCAAGATCGAAACTCATCGTTAACCATTTTCCAATTAAACCACTTCAAAACATCACCTGTCAAGCTCAACGAGACCAAATTCAATTTATCATCATTATGATACCTTCCCACACGAAAAAATTCTCTCCACAATTGAAAACCATTTGTAAGGATTAGACCCATTAAAACTGGCATTTCAATCTTCTTCAACAATCCAACACAATTATCTAATGGCAAAAGATTATCCAAATACCTTTCATCCTCCATAGGAGCACGACGTGAATGGATCGACGACGAACCAACCTTTGGTGACTGATGAAAGTCATGTGGCTGCTCCGACGCTTTACCAGCACGAATCTCCGTACGTTCCAATGTAGAAATCACCGATCTGACCAACCTGTCCAGATTCTCCAATTTCTCTTCATGTTGAGCCTTCGCTTCACACAATCGTTCGAAATTTCCCTACAATCCGAGAATATCGTGCTCCATCACGTTCTTCTCCACATGATCCGCCACATACAACTCCGACTCAGCTTCAACACCCATCGCGACTTAGATCGGACCAGTTTCACCGCACCAATGATAAGTTTAAGCTACTCCGATTGTAAACCAAAACTTTCCGATGATCAATAATATGATATCTACAAATTACAAAGGTTGTAACTGCAGAAATCACAAGATACAATCATTCTTAGCTCTCACACAAAGACGATTACAAGAGATCAGCATAAATCTCTCTACTGGCACATCACCAGGCTAAAAGTCTCAGCATAAAAACATGAAATGCAACAATAAAGCCTCAACAGCTATTTAAGCATCTTTGATAACGACAAAGTCTCTCTCTCCGTCAGAGTCTTCTTCCTTCTCTTCTTTCTTGAAGTCTCTCTTTCGGTCTGAGTCTTTGCCCATTCCTGCGTTGACCGCCATGTCCTCAATTTCTTTAACTCCAATATGCTGACGTGTCCTGTCCTCTGCCTCACATAAGCCTGATGAATCGTATCACCAAACCAATACTAAATAATTGATACAAGTACCGAACTGTAACGCCCGTGAACCAGAAAATGGGTTAGGGTTTGTTTTTAAATCATCCGGTTTAATTGGTTGGGTTAATTGGAAACCCTAGAGTGTGCCTATAAAAGAAGGAAACTCGAAATTAGGGCTTTATTTAGACACTTTTCGTTTTATAAAAGAGAAAAAGAGAGAGAAGGAGAAGGAGTAGAATCGTTAGGGTTTGGGAGAAATCAGTTTCGTCATATCAAATCGTGGTCAAAGGTAACGAAATTTGGTAGAGTTATTCCCAAGTCTTTTATCGTTGTTCTCCAGTTTTTAGAACTGGTTTTTGATTTAAATTGGTTGAGTTATTCGAAGTTTCGTAAGACACATTTTCGTAAGACACGTTTTTTCAGACGCGAATTAGGACCACCGGAGATTGACACTGAGATCGTGGTCTCGTCTGTTTTCCGATCGGCACGAGATTTTATGGGAAGCTTCGTGACGTCTACGGTTAGCTTTTCACCGGAGGGATTTGATAGTTAACGGTTGGTTTGTATTTTAGGGTTTTGTATTTAAGGTTGTTTGTTTCTATTTTTCATGTCAAGTTTGCTTCAAGGTTGCTTTTGGTTGTGACTTGTTGTAGGACGTTTCTGGACTGTTTCAGACGCAAGGAGAGTCTTTCCTGGGTTTATTTATTGTTAGAATCAATTTGTTAAGGTGAGTGCATGACCATGAGCTTATCTGAGCGATTGGGTTGTATGATTTGTTTTGTGTGATAATATGTAGATACGGTGAATGTGTTTTTTGGTGAATTGTTCAATGACTGGTGTGTTTGTGTTGTATTTGTGTTTATACCCTTTTATTTGCTTGTGTGTATAGCTCGTAGATGGGAGGATCGCCTCACTAAGTATTTATGATAATACTTACGCATCTCATTGTATTGTTGATGCAGGTAAAGATAAAGTGTGATCGTGGAATCATGACAAAGAAGAGAGGATGATCTAGGAACTCGTTTGTTTTATTTTTGTGTTTTGGTTATTGGAACCCGGTTAGGATTGTTAGTTATTTTTGGTTTTGTTGGTCGAATTATTTATTTATTCATAAAATAATATTTTTGACTTGCGGTTTAATTGTTGTTTTATTGGTTGGTTTAATTAGATATTTATGGGAATATTTAATTATGTTTTAAAAAAAAATGGGTCAGGTTGTTTCAATTTGGTATCAGAGCGATCACAGTTATAAGATGTGTAGAAAAATTAATTGATGATTTATTTTCCTAATGATTGATGTTGGATGAGCTAGGATGTTAGCATACTGAGGATTGATTATGGAGTGTTTAGTCAATTGTGTGTTGTTGGAGTCCTAGCATCATCTTCTCTGAGCCTTAAATGAGATTCCATGGTAAGTTGTTTGTGATATATTCGTTTGTTCTATATTCTTAGCCTTTTGTTCTTGAGTAGCTGGAGTTCGTGGTCGTGGTCGCGATAGAGGACGAGTCCTCGAGGGTACCGGCGAGAGTGATGGGCACAGTGCCACAGTTGAGCAGACTCTGGGTTCGCAGCCTAGGTTTGTGGAGCCGGGGTTGGGGACGGTCTTGGTGCCGATATAGCTGGTGCAGCCAAAGTGGGGGCTAGTGGAGCTGGTGTCGGTATCGGTGTGCATGTCGTTGGTGCTGAGGACCCAGGAGTGTTGGCTGCCGCAGCCGGAGGAGCCCAGGTTCTAGAGGTTGGTTTGGCGGGCCTACTGAGACAGTTGTTGAAGCGGTTACCAGGTGTGGTACCAGTGCAGGCTCCAGTTGCGCCACGAGTGGCGGAGGTGCAGCAGAGGGCTGCAGTTGCTGAGGAGGTTCCATCTTATTTGAGGATGATGGAGCAGTTGCAGAGGATTGGCACCGGATATTTTTCTGGTGGTACTAGTCCTGAGGAGGCCGATAGTTGGAGGTCTCGGGTTGAGCGGAACTTCGGTTCGAGCAAATGCTCGGTGGAGTATCTGGTGGATCTGGCAGTGCATTTTCTAGAGGGGGATGCACATTTGTGGTGGCGGAGTGTGACTGCCAAGAGGAGGCAGGCGGATATGTTTTGGGCAGATTTCGTGGCTGAGTTTAATGCCAAGTACTGTCCGCAAGAGGCGCTCGACCGTATGGAGGCGCGTTTTCTTGAGCTGACACAGGGTGAGCGGTCGGTTCGGGAGTATGACCGGGAGTTTAACCGACTTTTGGTGTATGCGGGTCGGGGCATGGAGGATGACCAGGCCCAGATGAGGAGGTTCTTGAGGGGACTTCGACCGGACTGGAGGGTGCGGTGTAGAGTGTCACAGTACGCCACAAAAGCGGCACTGGTGGAGACAGCTGCTGAGGTAGAGGAGGACCTTTAGAAGCAAGTGGTGGCAGTGAGTCTAGCGGTACAACCGAAGAAGACTCAGCGGCAGGTGGCACCTAGCAAGGGCGGCAACCCTGCGCAGGGGCAGAAGAGGAAGTGGGATCATCCTTCTAAAGCTAGACAGGGGGTCGTGCGGGATGTTTTTCTTGTGGGAGCCTTGACCACAAAGTAGCGGATTGCACGCAGCGAGCTGCGAGCTGAGACGAGGGAATGCTACCACTGTAGGGAGAGACGACACCTCAAGCCGAATTGTCCTAAGCTGCAGCTGATGGTTGTGGCAGTAGTACAACCGGCGGTGCAGCAAGGAGCGCAGGTGCAGCAGGGAGTGCAGCAAAATGTACAGCAGTTAGCACATATTGGAGCGGCACCGCAGGGCTACACTACGCGTGAGATAGGCAGTACGAGCAACAGAGCGATCACTGGTATGATTTCTGACACTCAGACTTTGTGAATTATTTCTGTTGTTTTAGATATCATTGTTTTGTGATGAATGTTAGGGTTATTAGCACATGAGGTTTGTGTAGGGACCTTATTAGTGGACGGTGTAGAGGCCCATGTGTTGTTTGACTCTGGAGCATCGCATTGCTTCATTACCCCGAAGAGTGCCTCGCGCGGTAACATCCGTGGGGATCCTGGTGAGCAGTTTGGATCCGTCAAGGTTGCTGGAGGGCAGTTTCTAGAGGTTCTGGGGAGAGCTAAGGGTGTGGATATTCAAATTGCAGGGGAGTCGATGCAGCAGATCTGATTATCAGCCCTGTAGAGTTGTATCATGTTATTCTGGAAGAGTTTCTTTTGACTGCTACCATGGGAGAGTTTCTTTTGAGCGGCCAGAAGGGAGGTTGGTTTATTAGGGAGTGAGACCTACCTCAGGGAGTCTCGTCATCTCAGTAGTGGAGGCAGAGAAAATGATCGAGAAGGGCTGCGAGGCTTACCTAATGACGATATCTATGCCGGAGTCTGTGGGGCAAGTAGCAGTGAGCAACATTCGGGTTGTTCAGGAGTTCGAGGATGTGTTTCAATCGTTGCAGGGATTACCACCATCATGGTCTGATCCTTTCACGATTGTGTTGGAACCAGGGACAGCGCTGTTGTCTAAGCACCCTACAGGATGGCTCCAGCAGAGATGGTAGAGCTGAAGAAGCAGCTAGAGGATTTATTGGGTAAGGGATTCATTCGTCTTAGTACTTCACCTTGGAGAGCGCCGGTGTTATTTGCGAAGAAGAAATACTGAAGTTTCTGCTTATGTATTGACTACCGGGGGTTGAACCGGGTCACTATGAAGAACAGGTACCCTTTGCCAAGGATCGATGAGTTGTTGGATCAGTTGAGGGGTGCTACTTGTTTCTCTAAAATCGATTTGACGTCGGGTTATCACCAGATCCCGATAG
>Ga0041059_1001820_pt1 | contig 16591 bp, 14 predicted proteins | sample AraColnosormetaG_FD_56232 | JGI IMG/M metagenome (GOLD analysis project Ga0041059, IMG submission 56232) | Arabidopsis roots microbial communities from North Carolina, USA - Col MF nosort | ecosystem: Host-associated > Plants > Roots > Unclassified | place: USA: North Carolina | collected...
AAAAAAAAAAAAAAAAAAATTGCCGCCTTAAGGCCCATAATTGAAAGACTACGTGTCGTTTTAGTTATCTGCGTCGTAAGGCCCATAATTTAGAACGTCGTCGTTTTATTTATTGAGGTTCCCGAGTTTTGCGTTTCCTCTTTTTATCCTTTTAGAAACGATTTGCGTAAGCTAAACGCGAGGTTCTTATCAGATTCTATCGTTGAAACGACGCCGTAACTTAATTCGATATCGTTAACGCGTACAACGTGCGCCAAAGCATTTACGCGCACTCGGTGACGAAACGAGGACTCGGATCATCACGCGCCACCGCGTGGAGAAAAAGCTTGAGTTTTCAAAATTCCAGGTAGTAAAAAAGCAATCAGATCGCAGAGAGAGAAATCGAAATTCCATTGAAGCTTATAGCCAATGACGACGTTAGGACAAAGAGATCGCCGACCAGATGCTCTCGGTAGTCTCAGTGTTCTACCAGATGAGACCATCTGTGTTCTTCTCGAATACCTTGCTCCCCGAGATATTGCTCACCTCGCTTGTGTCAGCAGGTTTTCTATAATTCTCTTCCTAAGATTAACTTATTGATCGAATTAACATCAAAGAATTGATCAAAACTAGAGTCTAACTAGATCAATTCGAATTCTTAGCAAGTCAGGATTTTGGTCTTATTATGAACAGATGAGGATTTGTTGAGGCATTGTTTGTGATTAATCTGTTATGTGTATATGTTTGATGTACAGTGTGATGTATATTCTATGTAATGAAGAACCATTGTGGATGAGTTTGTGTCTCAGAAGAGCAAAAGGTCCTCTTGAATACAAAGGTTCTTGGAAAAAAACAACATTGCATCTGTAAGTACTTTGAAATTACCATGTTCAATGATACATACAAATTGTCTTTAGATATGTGACTTTTGCTTTGCTTATCTTTAAATTGTAATGACTGATTGGTTTTCTGATATACAGAGAAGGAGTTACTCAAGAAAATGACGCATACAGAAAATGTTTTCATTTTGATGGTAGATACTTGGTTTATTCCATACTCTTATGATATGATCGTTTTTTTTTTTTGCTCACTTACTCTGCGCTTTTACAGGATTCATGTCGTTGTACTTGTATAAACGATTCTATAGGTGTAATACATCTCTTGACGGGTTCTCTTTTGATAATGGGAATGTGGAACGTAGGAGAAATATCTCCTTGGATGAGTTTTCTAAGGAATACGACGCCAAGAAACCTGTAAAGTTCCAATCTTTGCTAGTACATGAGATTTTGATCTGTTAAAACATTTTCAGATATGTGATGTTGTTCCTGTCTATGATTTAGGTTTTGCTTTCTGGCCTTGCTGATTCTTGGCCAGCCAGTAATACGTGGACTATCGACCAACTCTCAGAGAAATATGGTGAAGTCCCGTTTAGAATATCTCAGAGGAGCCCCAACAAAATTTCCATGAAGTTCAAGGATTACATCGCATATATGAAAACTCAGCGGGATGAAGATCCTCTATACGTTTTCGATGACAAGGTACGAGAAACAGTTTTGTCATTTATATTAGACTTCATTCACGTCAGTGATAGAGTTGTAGTAGTACCGAAACTTTGTGGTGAGAATATTTGAAGGATTCAACATTTCATGTAGTTTGGAGAAGCTGCTCCAGAATTATTGAAAGACTATAGTGTGCCCCATTTGTTTCAAGAAGATTGGTTTGAGATCTTAGACAAGGAAAGTCGTCCTCCATACAGATGGCTTATAGTTGGTCCGGAGAGGTCTGGTGCATCTTGGCATGTTGACCCAGCTCTTACCAGCGCCTGGAACACCCTGCTTTGCGGTCGGAAAAGGTAGACACCTTTATGGACAAAAATACAAATAATTTTTCTTCCTTTCCTGCAATATTATTCTCATTCTGATGATGATGTCATAATGTTTTAAATAGGTGGGCATTGTATCCCCCTGGAAAAGTGCCTCTAGGTGTTACAGTCCATGTCAATGAAGATGATGGTGATGTCAGCATTGATACACCCTCATCTCTGCAGGTATATTGCTAAACTGTTTAAGCACTGCCATTTTGATTCGTCTTTACTGTATCCCTCTTAATGTTTTCAATCCCTGTACAGTGGTGGCTAGACTATTATCCCCTTCTTGCGGACGAAGACAAACCGATTGAGTGCACACTACTACCTGGCGAAACGATTTATGTTCCAAGTGGTTGGTGGCACTGTATCCTTAATCTTGAACCAACAGTGGCTGTTACCCAGAATTTTGTGAACAAAGAAAACTTTGGGTTCGTGTGCTTGGATATGGCGCCTGGTTACCATCACAAAGGAGTTTGCCGTGCTGGGCTTCTTGCTCTTGATGATGAAAATTCTGAAGATTTGGAAGAAGAAACACACGATGAAGAAGATAATACTTTGAGCTATTCAGACCTTACCAGGAAAGAGAAGAGGACACGGATGAATGGAGGTGGAGAGACTGAAAACCGCGAAGAGGATGTGAATGGAGTATCGAAGAGATATAATATGTGGAAGAATGGATTTTCATATGATATCGATTTCCTCGCTTCATTTCTTGATAAAGAAAGAGATCATTACAATTTCCCATGGTCAATGGGGAACTCTGTAGGCCAACGAGAAATGAGAGCCTGGCTATCCAAGCTTTGGGTTCTGAAGCCTGAGATGAGAGAACTAATATGGAAGGTGAATCCTACTATTTGAATCTGTACTCTTTTGTTTATAGCTTTATAAGTATCTCTCAAAATCATCAATTCTTAGAACTTTCGCTTTGGTTTCCATGTTAGGGAGCATGCATTGCTTTAAATGCTGAGAAATGGTTGCGATGCCTAGAGGAAGTATGTACTTTCCACAACTTGCCGTTGGTTACCGAAGATGAAAAGCTTCCAGTTGGAACTGGCAGCAACCCTGTGAGTTTATTGTCTCTTTTAGAATACCGTCGCAGAAAAGTTCTTCACTATTCCTAATTACTTCATCTATTTGCTCTGACTTCGCTTATTTTTGCTGTAAGGTTTATCTGTTGTCTGACTATGCGATCAAACTGTTTGTTGAAGGAGGGCTAGAACAATCTATGTACGGTCTTGGTACTGAGGCAAGTTTTCTTTATATAATAATTTAGCAATATGTGCAATCATTATGATTGTAACTCTATGTCTTCTTTTCTGCAGCTTGAGTTTTATGACATTCTTGGCCGGGCTGATTCTCCTTTGAAAACACATATTCCTGAAGTTCTAGCAAGCGGGATTCTTTTCTTCGAAAAAGGATCTTACAAAGTTGTCCCTTGGGATGGCAAGAGAATCCCAGATATTATCTCTAGCTCCAGTTTCGATTTTGATGCATCCATGTTAAACAGCGAATTCCCATTTGGTATTTGGAATAAAACGCTACGTGAACATAAAAACCAGGGGAAGCCAGCACCCGATTCTTTTGGTTCATTGAGTTCACATGTTTGGCCATATATTATAACCAAAAGATGCAAAGGGAAGATTTTTGCCCAACTGTGAGTTTTCTTTTCCTCTTTTTTTATTTAGCATGACTCATCTTTAAAGCCAGATGTATGATCTCTAATTTGAAACTGTTGTTGCAGAAGAGATGATCTAACCTGGAACGACGCTCAGAACCTGGCTTTCTTTCTCGGACAACAACTACGCAACCTTCATCTACTTCCATATCCACCGGTCACACGTCCGGAGTTGTTGAATGTGAATGCTGTTCATGAGGAGTTGAACATTCCAGCAGAATGGAAAGTTTTTGTCGATGCTCTGTGCCAAAAGAAGAAGGACGTCACTAGTCGTCTGGAAAACTGGTAAGTTTGAAATTTCTGAAATATGACTTTGTTTCCATTTGCTTTGCTCTTGATAAAAGCTTACTCACGGTAATTGTTTTGTTTGAACCTCTCAGGGGAAATCCGATACCTCGGGCTCTGATGACCAAGATAGACGAATACATTCCCGATGACTTTTTTGTAGATTTACTCCACGTCTTCAAGGTTGCTTCTCTTATCTTTCTCTTCTTCTTTTTTTCCAGAAACCATTCGAATTAACATAATCTATTTCTGGTATCACAGGAGACAAATGGTGGAGATGAAATCAAGCCCTGCACCTGGATACACTCAGACGTAATGGATGACAACATTCACATGGAACCATACGCAGATGATTCAGTTGATGGTCAACACAACTCATGGCGTCCCAGTCATATTCTTGACTTCAGCGATTTAACCATAGGTAAGTCTTATCTACGAGATATCTCCCAAATTCATAATCCAAATGCCGAAATTTCTGAAAGAGTTGAGGAAATTGCAGGAGATCCCATCTGCGACTTGATACCAATATACTTGGACGTCTTTAGAGGAGACGCTGATCTTCTTAAGAAGCTTCTAGAAAATTATGGACTTCCATTAATCAGAAGTAGATCTTCAGAGAACGGAACAACAAAAACAGCAGACAGTACGAGGAAGAAAGTATTGTCTCCATCCTACCGTACAATGTAAGTAGTAAACTGTCGTAAACATGGTTAAGAATAGCCTTAAAGCCTTTTTTATGTTGTTTAAGTAACTGTGATTGTTGGTTTCAGGTGTTACTGTATATTACATGAAGAAAATGTGTTGGGTTCAATATTCAGTATTTGGGACGAACTTCGGACTGCTGAATCATGGGAACAAGTTGAGCAAACTGTTTGGAGTCTACTTAACACCTACTAATTTATGTTTTTTTTCCGTTTAAAATGTTTCTTTATTTGTGTTGTTGTTGTATCTAGCAAATTGCAGAAAAATAATTATGTTTCACCTTGACACACAGAACTATCATTCATTCAGAAGTTATATAACGTGACTAGATATTATGTTTCTGTTTATATATACATCTTCCATGCATATGTATAAAAATGTCTAACAGAACATTTTTGTAATCAAAGACAAATGTTTTCACACTCTAATTATACATTTTAGTGAACAATTATATTCACGTCTGTGTATCATCAATGTGTAGTAGTATCAGCAGGCTTCAGAAACATGAAATCTTTGGTTTTTGATACAATTGTTCACAAAGGGGAAAGGAGATCAGCGGTATCGATGTCGTCGAAATCTGTGTCCAAGTCATCGAGATCCATACTGCTACTTCCAATGGCACCATTACTGCTTCCACCAGAGCCACCAGCACCTGCGAGTCCAGTAGCTACGGTGATAGGTTTCCGAGCTTCTTCAATGATCCACACTATCTCTTCTACTGTCTGAGTCGATGGACCATTCATCATCAATGATCCTTCATACATCTCTACCGGCAAGTTCTTGAGAAACCAAGAATGATTCTTTATCTCCTCTATTGTTATTCTCTGTTACAATCAAATCTTAATTAGAATAAAAATCTAAAAGTCGAAATCGAAAGAGAACATTGTTTACCTTTTCAGGGTTGGCAACGAATATCCGAGAGAGAAGATGTCTGCATTCATCCGAAACTCGAACATAATCAGGAATAGCATACTGAGCTTTGAGAATCCGACCGATCGTCTTCCGAAAATCTTTAGGATCAGAAGGATCTTCAAAAGGATAAGCACCAACAAGCATAACATACAAAGTGACTCCACAAGACCAAACATCAGCGATTTTGCCGTCATACTCTTTCGTGGAGAGCACTTCAGGTGCAATGTAAGCAGGTGTTCCTACTGTTGTCTTTGGTTGCGAATGAAGAACTCCTGATTTTGAATATCCAAAGTCGCAAATCTTTACACGTGGCGCTTCGCTTCCATCAAGTAACGTGTTCTCTAGCTTTAAATCTCTATGGCATATTTGCTTCATTTTCCAACATAAAAAAAAACAAACACTCTTAATTCTTTTGTTTACAAGAAAAGAAAAAAAAAACGTTTTTGATTAAGTTAGAATGTTATGTTTCTTACAAGACTGTGACAGTAATTAACTCCTGATATAAGCTGCTGAAAGAAAAACCTTGCCTGAAAAATGTTTCTTACAAGACTTTTAGGTTCTTTCTCTTTTTAAAACAAATGTTTATTTAGATAATAATGACAGAATTGATAAAATTAAACCTCGTCTTCACTGAATCTTCCGGCGCTGCAGATTCTTCCGAACAGTTCTCCTCCGGCGGCGTATTCCATTACTAACGCCAAATGTGTTGCCGTCAATAAAACCTATGTTTTCACACAATTATCAATTTGATAGATAAAGTAACATCAAAAGAGAAGACATTGTTGTATTATACCTCCTTGAATCTTATTATATTGGGATGGATCAGCGACCTATGGTTCATGATTTCTCTTTGTACATGTTCATCAATCTTCATAAACATCAACAAATAAACAAAATCAGACAAAAGTGATAGAAACAAAAATTTCTTGAATTAGGTGCAAGAGAGTTAGAGACCTTTTGGCCTCGCTCGATGAACTTAACAGCGAAAAGCTCTTTGGAAAATTTGTCACGAACAAGCTTTGCTACTCCGAAGTTACCAGACCCAATATCCTTCACTATTTCGTACCTCTCCATGATTCTACAAACTGCAACACAAAAAAAAAAAACAGAGCTGCTCTGTTTCTTTATATATGCTCTGTTCTCTCAAAAGTCAAATCAAATAAAACAGATTATCACTTTTCGGAGATGAAACCAAAGACACATGTGTGTGTATGAGGATTGGTAGTACGTAAATAAGAGGAAACAAGACAGAGCTCCTCTGTTCTTGTTCATAAGACAGAAGAACCAATAAAATTATTTGAAGAGATAACTTCAATAAAAAGGAACCAACTATTTTTGGAAGTTTATGGGAAATAAAACTTTTACCGGAATTATAGGAAGTGATGTAATAACAATAATAATAATAATAAAAAGGGATTAAGGTGGATCGCACATTTTCGGATTTGATCTTCTTGGGAAGCTGCTTTGCTTTTGGAACAGAGTCACTGCTTTTGACTCTGTTTGTGTGTTTGTGAGAGGAGCTATCGCTGCAGTATTTGATATGTGGTGGGAATTTTTAAACATATTACATCAAAAACTTATTGCAAAACAATTATATAAAGGGAAAAGTATGAGAGACATTTAACGAATGTCGTGTTGTGGGGTTTCTTCTACTACATATGTGGTTGATTTCGACCTCGTATAAATTGTTTTTAATACTTATGGTAAATTTAAAGAATTCGGAATCTTAGTGACAAAGGAAATATTTTCGTTATCTTCTGAAATAATAGGATAAAACTGGATTATTGTCTAATGTCAACGAACGAAGATAACACTGAGGAAAAGTGTCTTCGTCAAATCGTTAACGGTTCATCTATCGAAATTCGACCTTATTTAATCGCATTACTCCAAATAGTAAAGATTGGTAAAAAAAATTTATCAACTTAAGGACTAAACGAAACTAAGTACAGAAAACATTTTAGTAGTAACAAAGTTCATGGTTTTATTCTTTAGAGGGATTTGATTGGCTTCCATAAGAGAATGAACTAATGATTGTTTCGTTGGAAGAAGTTTAAAGTAACTTGATCGTTGGTATTTGAGAAGTATTTTATGTATAATCCTAAAGACTTCAACAAAAATAAATAAAATATTATCCTAAAGTTAATTGTCAGAAACTTATAATAAAATTGTAAGATCTTTTGTTGTCGACAGTCGACGACAAATAAGATAATGCGTTTGTTGTTATTATCATAACTTATACCGTAAGTTATCAATATGAATCATATGATTTACAAGATAGACTCATCATAGTCATAGATCACATCGAGACGGAAGTTTTTTTAAGTTAAGAATGAAAAAGAAGGGAAGATAATTAAAATTATTGGCAGGGGAGCCTCGGAGATATCCCACATATGCTCAATTGTTGGGCTTCCAAACCTCTTATTTTATGTTGACTTGAGCATGCACCAACATGCATTAATATAAGTGTCATCGTATAAGTTATTAATGTCACGTCTCATCCGTCAAAAACACACAATTGTCAATCGTCCATATCTCTGCTAGGTATGATCAAACCCGACCACTCGTAAATCCATGTTATGAACTCAGATAATGTTATCTCTGTTAATATTTCTTGAATGTCCCAAAATTTAAGGGGGATGGCAATTAGGGAATGAACACTTCGATATGGTTCAAACCTTACGTTTCGCATCGATTCATGCTCTCGTCCCTATCTCCCCCACACCCAACACGTCGGAGCAAATCATCTGGTGTATTAACACTTTCATGAAGATTGGTCTCTATACAAGTAGAGAATCGTATATAAATAGTCATAGAGATAAGAAAGCTAATTAGATAAGGATCATCATTATCTAAATGACTAATTATAATTAGGAGTTATCTCAATACTTATCAAAAACTTTTGATCTACTTGCGTACGCTATATAGCTAGATTAACCACAAATCTTTTTCGAACATATCCGAATTTTCGCCTTTTTTATATGACGGTTTTTTCTAACGTATGATCTTTAGATATATCATGACTATACGTTCAATGAATACATGTTATTGTATAGTTAATATTTATGCTAGAAAAGTATAGAGTAATCTTATTATTTCATTGAATGTAAAACATAATCATCAAGAAAACTAATGCAAATAAAACAAATTAACAAAAAGGAGTAAGATAGGAAAAAACATAATCATGGATTAGGATAACTGGATAAGCATTGGATTAAGCAAAACGGAAAAAGGAAAAACAAATATTGTAGTATTTTAATAAATTACTTCAGTACAAATACAACCACATAATTAAGAACATAATGATTTTAAAAAGCTCGTAAGAATCGCCTACGTACTTAGTTGAATGTTTGAAGATTTGAAGAATAGACAACCTCCGAAGTATTTAAATTTTGAAAGAAGAAAAAAAAAACCGTTTGAGCAATCACAAAAATGTGAAAGCTGAGTTGGAGAAGAAAGGGTCCATTGGATCCCCTGACATGCTCACAACACACATGTGTCCCTCTGAGCTGTCTCCATTTTTGTTAACCCAACTTGCTTCCATTATTGTATCAATCTCACAACTCCAATTTCTTTTCACAATTAGTAAATAACTATATTAACAAATCTACAAAAAACTAGCCCCTATTTTAACCACTAGACCCAAAATTTTATAATTCCTTAAGGTGCCTATACTAATAGTAGCAAAATCACATTACCAATTATTTTGTTAATTGACCAAATTTTATCCAATAATCACATTACCAATTTTTCTAAAAGTGTATTTATGTTGTTCTTAATTTGAGGTGAAAAAAAATCCCCCTTTAAAAAGCAGGACCGGCCACAAATCCAACGGCCCAGATTAGATCTTGGTTCCAAATTTCACTCTTTTCCTCTAAAACGCATTTATCACTTTCCCTCATTAAACACAAAAACTCATTCATCGTCCTCTCTCGCTTGACCTACAACACCCGATTCTCTAATCGAAACCGTTTCTCTCTTTTTGATCAGATCTCAGATCTTTCCCTCTTTGATTCTTCTTCCTTAGATCGATTCTCTCTAGAAACAACAATGGCGTCTGGGCGTGAAGAGTTCGTATACATGGCTAAGCTCGCGGAGCAAGCGGAGAGGTACGAAGAGATGGTAGAGTTTATGGAGAAAGTCTCCGCCGCCGTTGATGGCGATGAACTCACCGTAGAAGAGCGAAATCTTCTCTCCGTCGCTTATAAGAATGTGATTGGTGCTCGCCGTGCCTCGTGGCGTATCATTTCATCGATCGAGCAGAAGGAAGAGAGCCGTGGTAACGATGACCACGTCACGGCGATCCGTGAATATAGGTCTAAGATCGAGACGGAACTCTCCGGAATCTGCGACGGAATCCTTAAGTTGCTTGACTCTAGACTCATCCCTGCCGCTGCTTCTGGTGATTCCAAGGTCTTTTACCTTAAGATGAAGGGAGATTATCACAGGTACTTGGCTGAGTTTAAGACTGGTCAAGAGAGGAAAGACGCCGCCGAACATACACTCGCCGCTTACAAATCTGCTCAGGTTTGATTCCGAATCTCAGATCTAGTTTATTTGAGTCTAGTGTGTGATCCGTGGATGGTGGTTTGTTAGATTTCCAGTATAATGAGACTTAAATTAGGGATTTGTGTATTCTCGAATAAGATCTTGAGATTGTCTAGGTTTTGAGCTTATAGTCTCTATGTGTAATTATCTGTGCAGGATATTGCTAATGCAGAGCTTGCTCCAACACACCCAATTCGTCTTGGTCTTGCATTGAACTTCTCTGTGTTCTATTACGAGATCCTCAATTCTCCTGATCGTGCCTGTAACCTCGCCAAACAGGTATTTCAATCTACTCATCTTTCAATTATGATAATGTGATTGGACTTGGTTTAACACTTGACCTCATTGGACATAAATTTGACTGGTTTTGTTGTTGTTATGTATCGTCAAGGCCTTTGATGAGGCGATTGCAGAGTTGGACACTCTTGGTGAAGAGTCATACAAAGACAGTACCTTGATCATGCAGCTTCTTCGTGACAATCTCACTCTCTGGACATCTGATATGCAGGTTTGTTCATATAATCCCCGCACCTTTGTTCTTTCTTTGTTTCTGTTATGGATGATTCGCATTCCATTGACTAAATTCTGTAACGGTGGGGATTATATTAGGATGATGCTGCGGATGAGATCAAGGAAGCAGCAGCGCCAAAACCGACCGAGGAACAGCAGTGATCTTTTGAGTGAAACTGCTAGTTTTCTTCTAGGGTTTGGAATTTCTTCTCTTTCTCGTCCATATGTTTTTCTTAATCCATCTAAGAGGTCGCTCTTGCCATTTCGCTCATCTTCAAAAGCTTATTCATTCATCATATTTGTGGCAAGTCTGAACCATCAATCATCTTTTTATCTCTTTTTAATTTATTTTCTCTTTTCTTATTTCTTTGTTGTTATCGATTTCAATGTCTGTGTAATCGAAACTTGCTTTCTTTTCTCATCAATTTGAAGATCATAAAGTCTCTTGTCTCTTATCTTGTTGCGTAGATTGATTGTTTATCAATTTTTAATTTTAAAAGCGGACTAGTTTATTGGACTGCGTAAAGCCAATTACTTTACCTGGTCTGAAATCAATCATCAATTTGATTATATAAAAATAAAAATACATTTCAAAAGAACTATTTAAGCAATAGACACTCGTTAGTCATTTGACACTTTACAGGTTTAAATTAATGATCTCGTCAGAGTTTGAAGTTTCAACTTAAAATGAAAGCATCAGAGCATAAAATTCAACCAAAGGAACAGTGAAGTGTTTGGTATAGCTAATCAACCAATCAAAAATTTAATACCCCATCGAATAGACGATGAAGAAAAAACTCTTGTATGCAATCTGATTTACAAAGAGATGAAATCATAATGGCAAACTTATAAAAATTGAATAGAGTTGCAAAAGTGTATTCCTTTCTTTTTCCTAGTCTTCTTTGTTTCTAACATGAACAAACCATGAAAACAAAAGAAAGTAAAAAAAAAAACGGATTTAAGTAATCTTTGAGTTAATTAACAAAAAAAAAAACAAATGATCCCACCACTCTCCACTAATGATGTACAAAAAGAACAAAGGGAATTTTGTCGCGACGGTCAAAACGACGACGTTTTCTCACTTTGACCGACAAGGGTTTCCGATTTTCTGATCAATGACCTTTGTATTTAGGGCTAGGAAGCGGCACCGTCGTCGGAGATACAGGGAACCCTAATTGACCTGACGATGGCGATAAAAGTATGCTCGGTGAGAGTAATCCGTACGGAGATTTAGGCGAACTTGAACATCCAAACAGTGGAGGCGCCGGAATCGATGTCGGCACCGTCTGCGAAACAGCAGAGGAAGGAGGAGGAGGATGTGGTGGTGGAAAACTGTTATGCTGCGATGGTGGAGCGTTTTCCTGTTGTTGGTACCAACGAGGTGAGACCAAAGGAGCTAACGGAGATAATCCAGAGAACTCTTTCCGATTCGAATCGATTGCGAACATCGAGTTCTGGAGATACCGCATGTACGAAGAGACCGGTGATTCCGCCGCCGCGTGAACCGGTGGTAACGGCGGGAGAGGAGAAAGCGGCGCCGTTGGTCGAAGGTTAAATCCAACGCCAGTCCAGTTTTGATTCATGTGATGAGAACCTTGAGGGATAAGTGCGTCATTTAGCAAACCAGGAGGACGATTGATAACGTGAACCAAAGGAGGAGGACGGATCCTATGTAGACGCGAACTCTGTTGAGGTTTAGGGTGATGAATCGGTTGTTGCGGCGGAGCAGAGATCCGTTCATGTGCAGGTGAACCGGTTAGTTTCTGAACAACATCTCTGAAATCGTTCTTGTTGATATTGTAAACAGGAGGTTGATGTTGATGGAGATTCCCTTGATTGATTTGCAGCGGTGGAGGAGGTGGAAGATCAATTTCACGATTCGCGACGGAGACGGAGGAGGAAGAGTTCGTCGGTTTTGATATCTTATGAGACAGCTTATTGAGTTGTCTCAGGTAATGATCTCTGTTCGTTGTATTGTTACCGGTACTACTCGTTGCAGAGGCGGATACGGCGGAGGAATCGCCGGAGGAGTTACAGCTCTTATCCATATCGAAAGTTTTTCTTCTTCTTCTTCTTTTGTTTTTCTCTGCCAGATTTGGGTAGAGAGATAATGGAGAAGACGAAGATGATGAAAAAATGAAAATGGCTTTTTTTTTCTCTTTTTATTTTATTTTAAAGATATTTTATAAGTTAAAAACAATTTTGGTTTTATATAAACTATAGGCTATACGACTATAATAAGTAGCTTTAATTGGATTTTTCTAGAATAAGATGAAAAGGAAATAATTTGTCTGTATGTTTATCTATGGATTCTCTTCCATATAATGCTCTGATTAATTAAATAATTAATGCGTGTTTATATGTATGAACATGTACCTTTATATATTCTATTCCTGACCAATTTGTATATTGTTTAATCCCTTAATTGGTTACTGCATTTAGTTTCGTTGTAACTGTTTTTTAAGAAAGAAATTTAGATGTTGTGAGTTGTAATTTATGCTATACTTGTAGTTGTATATACATGGAAATATATCATCTCTTCTTTTTAAGATTTGTTTCTTTATTTTTGTTTCTAACTAAAGCAAATGGAAAAAAAAACTGAAGTTTTGAGAGGAGAATATATTGAGATTCTGATAGTGTTTATTGTTCATAATGATTTTAATTATATAAAAAAAAACAGAATTAGTAAAATGTATTTTCATGATTTCATCTATGGGAAATTGGGAATGATGATACAAATATTAAAAATTCTGATAAATAGCTCGCTAAAACAAAACCATGCTTCACAAATGATATTGTTCGTATAAACTTTTTTGTCAGAATGACTTAATTTTCAGTTTATCTAGTAAATCATGCATTTAAGTATATGGTGTGTCAATTCAAACCAAAATTGCTAAATCAAGCCAATAATATAGATTACAAAAATCTGAAAATTTCTGTTATCTCATGAAAAACAACTACCACATTAAAAAAATTCTGTTTAATGCTATACAAAATTACAAATAATAAGCTCAACAATGAAATAATATATAAAACAATACAAATAAGTTGGGTTAACGGGTCGGGTTATTCAACGCCCATTTTGGTCAAAAGCCCCAAAAGTATTACCGAAAACGACATTCGTACAGTCTTTTAAACTAATGGGTAGTTATCCTGTACTTCGTACTCCACCGAAATCTCCGATTCAAGTCAGCAAACGACTTATCCAACGGCTGTGAGATTAGCACGAGACAGACAGCTATCACATGGACTTTCGACCCTTTTTTTTTGTTTCCTTCAAAATGGAGTATTAGTTACACTGTTAATGTCTGATTTGTAGAAGTGATTAATCATGTAGTAATTGAGATGAATCTGGTCTCTATATCTGATTAGCATGATGTGAAGATGGTTGGCCAAATGTCCAATTTTTGAGAATAGGAATGTTTGAAATATTCTCTTTTGTTACAATAAAATAAAGGGAATAATGTTTGAAATATTCTTGCATTGGTAAAAGCCTTTAGTAATAAGCTTATTACACTGAAACGTATCATTCAATAAATTGGTTTAAACGTATTTTAATTGGGAACGTTATTTCGTAACAGTGAATTTTCTAAGTTTCTGTGACCAATACCTATTCGAGTAATTACTATGCGGAGTTGTTATATTTCCGAGGATTTGATACAACTCCATGCATATTCATCTTTTGCAGTTTTGTTTTATTAGAAATGTATAATTTATTATTCCATGAGTTTTACAAGATTCAATGATAGAAAGAATGATACATAGATTATAATATCTTTATATGTATCAATCACGTCGATCATTTTCTTTTATAAGTTTCGGTTACACCTTACTTTGGAATAAACTTGTCAGGTTTTGTAGAATTTATGGATTTAAACAAAAGATAAAGTTTGGTTGTTTCATTTTACCCAACAATTGACGGCAAAAAAGTCTTATATATGCTTACGATATTTATTCTAAAGGTAAAACGGGTAATAAATTATTTGATCCATACATTGCAATTTTACTATCCATTTGATTCTTATCAAAAACAATTTCTACAGTCCATTTGGTTTTGTTAAATCCGTTTTTCCTGCTAATGGATTCTAATTTATTGTTTGCGTCCTACAATGAAGAAATTTAACGTTTTGGTTGTTCTCTGTGATGAAAATTTATGCTTTTGAAAAAGAAAAAAAAAATGCTTCTGTGCATTATTTTTCAACCTGGATAGCTTGTACTCTGTAGAACCAAAAAAAAAAAAAGGTTATTGGATAAAGGTAACACATAATGTGGGGCTCATTAGTATAATTAAAGAATCATAGTACAAGTCCCCATGTAAACGTACTCTCTTGTTGCGTGGCTCTTGTTTTGTTTTGGTACTCTCTATTTGACATTTGTTTTCAAATTTTGCTTTCAACGACATTTAACGTTGGCGACAAAAAAATAAAAATAAAATTCGTCATTCTTTTTTCCGACGAAGAGTGGTTTGAATTTTTGTTTTTGATTGGTTTGGTTTCAACTCAAACAATAGGCTCTGTTGATCAAATTCGATGCTTGCTAAGTTGGATTCCAAATAAAAATAGATCATAGCTTCACTCAAATCCCACCACAAACATACCTTGGTCTATACCATACTTATTGACAAACTTGAAATACACGCCACATTTTAAAATGAGAAAAAACATGAAAAACAGAACAGGGGTAAGTGAACTTAATCGATTCCTAAAATAATCTTCCGATGATCAGAGACTGACTTAAGAACCTTATCAGAGTCAGGCAAGGCCTTAGCCACACTCTCTCTCTTCAAACACCTCTGTGCCCACGCCATTAGCTTAGGAAACTCTAACACGATGCTGAGATTCGCTACCTCCTCGTACGTACGAAACCAACTATAGAATCCGATAAAGGCAATGTCAACGAGTCCAAATTCGTTTCCTCCAAAATAATATTTGTCTCCAAGCTCTGAATCAAGTGTCTTGAGTACTTCTATAAACTCTATCTTCGCTGCCTCTTGTTTCTCCCCTGATTCTGACCATAATGCCTTGCATGGCACGTATGTCTGATCACAGTTTGTCCAAAAAAAACAATTAGCAATACATCATTCGTTTTTTGCTTATATAGTTAGGGAATTATATAGTGCAAAGAACTCAATAACGTAAAAGAAAAAATGTAACCTTCTTGTCGATGTAATCTGCCCAAAATCTAGCTTGAGCTCTCTGGTAAGGATCTGAAGGAAGAATCGGGTTTGTGTCAGGCCAAAGCTCGTCGATATACTGAACTTGGATTATCGATTCGCAGATCGGTTTACCTTCATGAATTAAAACCGGAATCTTCTTGTGAATAGGGTTCATCTGAAGAAGTAAAGGGCTTTTGTTACTCAGATCTTCTTCTCTATACTCATATTTCACTTTTTTCTCCTCCAAAGCAATCCTTGTCCTCATCCCGTACATACTCGCCCAATAATCCAATAGGATAATCTCTTCCTCCATTTTTAGCTGTCGGTGTGAAAGAAGAGAGAGTGGTAACTACTCACTATATAGAGCCAAAATAAAGAAGAGTTTCGAATCTAATTCTCCATTTTCATTATCTTTTTTTACAAAAGATTAGAATAAGTGGACATGCTTTGGAAAAAGGCAAATTGCCTATAGCCACAATAAAACGAACAATTATTGGACAAAAATTTTGATCAAATTTAGGCTTATGATTGAATTGATATAATGTGTTTGGGATTTTTGTTTGAGAAATGCATAATATGAATACTTTATACGTTTGGAGACAATATTATGACTTTTTCAGTTTTCTAACAAGCACCAGACTTTTTTTAAAATTGACTTGTGCCTCTATGAGCCTAGATACAACATTGTAAGTCTTAAAGAGAGAGGAACAATATTCTTGAGTGACAAGAAACAAATATTATTTGGTGAAAATAGAAAAAAGGTACAACCAAGAAATTTCATATCGAAATAAATGAACATAGAAACGTGAGATGTAGTAAATTATATTTTTTAAATCCAAAATACTATTTTTTAAAAAAAATATATTTTTTTTGAGTAAAAAAATAAGTGTTAAAAATTATATTATTTGTAAACTATGTTAAACTTAGAACACAGCTTAGGAGTTTGAATGTTGTATTCAAG
>Ga0041059_1001821_pt1 | contig 16589 bp, 12 predicted proteins | sample AraColnosormetaG_FD_56232 | JGI IMG/M metagenome (GOLD analysis project Ga0041059, IMG submission 56232) | Arabidopsis roots microbial communities from North Carolina, USA - Col MF nosort | ecosystem: Host-associated > Plants > Roots > Unclassified | place: USA: North Carolina | collected...
TTTTTTTTTTTTTTTTTTGCCGACAGGTTTCTATTAAAAAATACATTGTTTAAAAAAGAAAAATGATTAGAGATCAATAACATCCCACATATGACAGAAAAACACCGTTTAAAAAATTAGATGAACCTTTTTTCTTGACAAGTGTTAGGAAGGTACCATATTTCTAGCAGCAGCCATAAAGTTATAATTTCAATTTTCAACATCCATCTGATAATTTAGTTTTATATTTTTAAATTTCAACTTTAGCCAGAAAATAGAGATTTCTACAGGTGAAAATACTTGAATTAAGAAAGAACAAAACGCTCTAGAGGTACTTTTGTAGCAATAATGGAATAACATTAGGTCCATCAATTCACTATTACATTGTATACTTGCATAGTTAAGAAATGATATAGTACATTTTTATAGTCAGATATTTTAGTGTTTGATATGATTCTTCATAATAACAATTTACACGTTCATTGACTTGATGCTTTATAGTTATCGATTCTCGAAGAACTATAGTTACTTTTTAATTTTCAATGGCTTAAAAAATCAGAGAATATATATTTGTTTATCTACTTAATCTGCATCTTGTAGGAAAAATTTATTCTAAACATATACTATACATCCGACTTAAACAATAATGAAACATTATTCTCTAGAATATCTTTACGAAGAGCCAATGGTGGTCATAATCTAATATTTGTCACCTAAAGTTTCAACAGAGCTTACGCTACATATTCTATTTCATTTTTTTCAATATTATTTGTAGAAAACTTTTTAATATTTTTTTTCAACAAAGTTAATTTATTAAATGTTGCAGGTTTGGTTGCCATGACAAGGCAAATATCAAAGATATTGGTGTTAAGATGCGAAGAACAGAAATGAGTTTGTGCAAGAATGGATTTTACGAGTTCGGGATTTGTACCTATGTCTCGCCGGAATTATATCTAGGAAACTCAAGATCAATTGCTCTATACTTGAGCTTTTCTTCCGGTTTCAGTGGCTAAGAAAACAGAAGTAGATAACAAAGTTGTTTATAACAACGACTCAAAAAACACTTGCACCAACTAGGACAAATAAGACAATCAAATTGGAATCCTCAAACATCATCCAAGAGTTCACTAAATCAAAATCCAAGTCCAACTTTAAGACTGAATGATCATAGTAGAAGCACCTACAAGTGCTAGGTCAGCAACATAGACAATTTGACATGTGCTAGTTAGCCACGGGCAATGCGAGTAAATCTTCTTCTCGAGTGTAACCGCGGAGAACGAATTTCTTGAGGATTGCAGAGTTTTTTGCAAAGTACAATGCAAGTTTCAATTCATACGATGGTGTATGCTTTTTATCTCTACAAACTCGAGCAATGACAGCAAACACTGAGGTGCGAACGAGAGGAATCCATTCAGCCTCATACTGCTACCAAGTACAGTCTGTAAAATACACAACACAAAGATGATTGAAGTTCAGATACCGTTAAACACATTTCACAAGTTTTCTAACTAAACTGAAGAGTTTGTGCAAGTTTCCGACTTTCGCAAACTGGAAAATGTCGTTTTCATTCTCAGGTTCGTTCTCAGGAGAGCTACTAGCTGAAATTTTTTTCCGGAAGACACAATGTCTCTCCACCCATTGAAGTCGAGACACCAGCTCTGTTCTTCCAATCTAGGCACTTTGCTCTTAAGAACAAGCACTCCTTCCTTTTGACCAGAAGGAGACCTGAATGACACGAAATTATCGAGTTCTGTCTGAGTTGTAGCTGTTCCTCCAGGTTTTACTGCTGATGCAGAGATGGCATCCATGACGCAATGCGTCCTCTAAGGCCCCGTTATTCTGGTTTGACACAACAATGATCACAATTAGCAAAAGCCACAAAAAGCAAACCATCTTTTACTCTCTGTAACTGTAAGGAACGAGATAAATATCACCTAAAAACCGAAGACCAAGATTTTGACTTTAAGAATCTCACGTGAGATATGGGCTACAGGATAGTTTCCAGATTGACTTATTAGGCTCACTTGGTTCAGACTGACAAAATATTTTTGCTTCACCTCCAAGGTATAGATAGAAAGTTTGATTGCTACGGTTTCTCTTAACATAGCATTGAACAAGTGATCCTCCTGGACCAGGCTATAAGAAATATCAGAGCAAAGATTATTAGTCTGAAGAAGCACACAAGTCAGTTATAAAGTAAAACATAGAATGTGACCTGTTTCAAGGAGATTGGAAAAGTGAATTTGCTAGAAACCTCAGGAACGTTAACGATCTCTTTGAATATTTGTCGCCAGTTCTTACACACACCTACACAAGAAACAACATTCTTCCTAGAAGGCCAAGTGTCTTCGGATCGCTCTATCCTCATCAGAACATCTCTCAGAAGCTCAGGAGGCATATTAGCCCAACAGCTCAGTTCTTAAACCATTCCTTGAGACTTCCCCCATTTTTCCCACAATACCCAAATCTCACATCGAATCTCTTTCGAGACGACATAGCTCTACCACACTTCAAGCAATGCTGACTTTTCAAGAACCCTAACAAGGAAACAATAGTAACTATGAGATCTCAACTGATCCCTACAACTTATGAATATTGGAAATATGGAAATGTGTTCCTCTTCTCAAGGAACAAGACCGATTCTTCGGCCTTTTAATAGAAATATTTGGACCAAATTTCTCCTTCATATTCATCCTTTGGATTTGGTTCTATCTAGCATTTAAGGAGCTAATTAAAGACAGCCACTTGAAGTTTTATACAAACATATATTTCGTTAACCTAAGCTCAAAAAAAAATCATGACATTTTTTCTTCTGTAAATGTGTAGTTGTATATAGGATTAAATATAAATGAAGATGGAGATATTTTTTGTTACTTTTATCAATCAGCCATTTTTTTCTATCTATGAATTCACTACTTATAACATGCCTGCCACTTAAAGAGCCAATCACATTGATATAGTTTTGTATAAACTCTTTAGTTTCTTGGGTGTCCATGGAAAATTTCAAAGATACCACACGAAAATTTCAATTTTTAATATAGAGAAATATAAAACAAGAATAAAATGTTGCTAGTTGTTGAAATTTATATTTATTCTTGGTGTTATCTCATATTTGACTTGGAACATATTTCACTAACGTGCTTAGGTGTCCTTATGAAATCCAATAAATACATTAAACACACCAAATCTCTTAACTCTTCTAAGGCTATGTCCTAAGATTTCCTTGTTCAGTACAAAAAATGGGATGTCTCTGCATCAATCTGAAGAAGAAGGTCAAGAAACCAACACCAGACATCAGTGGAGAACAAAACACAGAGGTAAAGAGCAGAGAAATAACACCAAAAGAACAACCTCGTCAAAGACAACCAGCTCCAAGAGCCAAGTTCCAGATTGTGGTGCAACCTCATAAACTCCCACTTCCACTTCCTCAGCCTCAAGAAAAACAAAAGCTGATCAATCATCAAAAACAGAGCACCCTGCAACAACCAGAACCGATCTTAGGGAGACCATTTGAAGATATTAAGGAGAAGTATAGTCTTGGTCGCGAATTAGGTCGTGGCCAATTCGGTATAACGTATATATGTACAGAGATTTCATCAGGCAAGAACTTTGCTTGTAAATCCATCTTGAAGAGAAAGCTCATCAGAACTAAGGCAAGAACCTTATAAACACTCACATTTTAACATTACTTTGATTTGAGTTTTAGGTTTATATTGGTAATCCTATTCCTCATTAGACCATTAATCTTCAGAAATTTGATGACATTTACTGTGACAGGACAGAGAGGATGTAAGAAGGGAGATACAGATAATGCACTACTTATCAGGACAACCAAACATTGTGGAAATCAAAGGAGCTTATGAAGACAGACAAAGTGTTCATCTTGTAATGGAGCTTTGCGAAGGCGGTGAGCTTTTTGATAAGATCACTAAACGAGGACATTACTCAGAGAAAGCAGCCGCGGAGATCATTAGAAGTGTGGTTAAAGTTGTACAGATTTGTCATTTCATGGGTGTGATTCATCGCGACCTTAAACCCGAAAACTTCTTGTTGTCCAGTAAAGATGAAGCTTCCTCAATGCTCAAGGCTACTGATTTTGGTGTTTCAGTTTTCATCGAAGAAGGTATATAGCCAAAATAAGAAATATGCAAGGGATAAACTTTCTTTCTTGCAACCTAAGAAATGATTTCTACGCGCTGTTTCTTGCTACTGAAGAAACGATTATTCTGTTTCTGTTTTTGCTTCTTTCTTGAACTGCTATCTGATTTTGGATGTCATGGTTTTGAATGAACCTAAAAGTAAAACCCGAGCAACATTCCTCGAAAAATAAACTCGAATTCAGTGACTAAACCAATCTGTTTTTTTCAGGGAAAGTGTATGAAGACATTGTTGGAAGTGCATATTACGTTGCACCGGAGGTTCTGAAGAGAAACTACGGCAAAGCAATCGATATTTGGAGCGCCGGAGTTATTCTCTACATCCTTCTCTGCGGAAATCCTCCATTTTGGGCAGGTAAACTTCAACTGAACCACTAGGTTTGGTTCTGTAGTTTCTAAAGTTAAGTTGATCTTAATTTTTGGTTGTCGTGTGCAGAGACTGATAAGGGAATATTTGAGGAGATTTTGAGAGGAGAGATTGATTTTGAGTCGGAACCATGGCCGTCGATTTCGGAGAGTGCTAAGGATTTGGTGAGAAACATGTTAAAGTATGATCCCAAGAAACGGTTTACTGCGGCTCAAGTCCTAGGTAAACGTTACTAGTATACTTGGTTTGTTTGGTTTAATGTTTCGAACGAAGGAAATTGAACCGGTTTTGGTTTTTCTTTAGAACATCCTTGGATACGAGAAGGTGGAGAAGCTTCTGATAAACCAATCGATAGTGCTGTTTTGTCGCGGATGAAGCAACTCCGAGCTATGAATAAGCTTAAGAAGCTTGCATTTAAAGTAAGTATCTTTGATGTTTCGTTTTACTTGATGAAATTAGACCGGTTTTGATTCATTAATATGATTTGGTTTGGTTTAAGTTTATCGCGCAAAATCTCAAAGAAGAGGAACTAAAGGGTCTCAAGACAATGTTCGCAAACATGGATACCGATAAGAGCGGTACAATCACTTACGACGAATTGAAATCCGGACTGGAAAAACTCGGTTCGAGGTTAACCGAAACCGAAGTTAAGCAGCTCTTGGAAGATGTAAGGCGTTTTGTTCTCTTTACTAACTTAAACTAACCGGTTTTGATCAATTTGGTTAATGTTTTTTGGTTTAGGCTGATGTCGATGGGAACGGTACTATTGATTACATTGAGTTCATTTCAGCTACTATGAACCGGTTCAGAGTAGAAAGAGAGGATAATTTGTTCAAAGCTTTTCAACATTTCGATAAAGATAACAGCGGGTATGTGTCGGAAACCGATATGTACCAAACTGATGAACCAGAATTAAACCGGATTAATAACCAAATTACATGTGTTTGTAGGTTTATTTCGAGACAAGAATTAGAAACAGCTATGAAAGAGTATAATATGGGAGATGATATTATGATCAAAGAGATTATCTCAGAAGTTGATGCTGATAATGTAAGTCGAATATCTCAATTTATAAAATACCAAACACAATTTGTTTAGTTTAATGATAGTTTTAAAATGTTCTAATTCATATTTTTGTTTGTTTTTAAAAAAGGATGGAAGTATAAATTATCAAGAGTTTTGCAATATGATGAAGAGCTGCTCACAATCACACCAATCAAAATTGGTTCAACCGAATTAAGGACCATAATCTCCGATTTAATTCATTTTTAGTTCAGTACATAAAATTTCGAATGTAATTTGGATAAATAAACTGTCCATAATATTCCTCATACAATTTGTTTTTGGTCCATCATTGGTATTGTACTCTCCGTAAACCGATTTCGGTTTAAGAATTAACCGAATTATTTTTTTTGGCGAAAAAGGGTTGTTCGTCGTCTACAACTAGCGATTCATTTCTCAAAATTGAGTCAGATAGTTCGGTAGAATCTTTTCAAGCCGTGTCATTTCTTGTTCGGTAACAGTTTTTTCTCTTGTCATGTATGCTCTGATACACCATGGAAGAAGGTTGGTCCAGTTACAGAAATTGTCTAATTTCAGAGTTTCAGTTCAAAACGGATCTGCTTTGTCCAATTCCTTCTCTTTTGCTAGTGTTGCTGATGCGACCCTTATAGATAGCCTTAAAGGTAACAACTTTACAGTCTCTTACCTAGTTGATTCATTGGGTTTAACCACAAAGCTCGCAGAATCGATCTCCAAGAAAGTAAGCTTCGAGGAGAGGAGAAATCCGGATTCTGTTCTGAGTCTTCTTACAAGTTATGGGTTCACAAAGTCTCAGATTTCAAGTATCATTACTATCTACCCACGATTGCTTGCATTAGATGCTGAGAAATCCATTGCTCCCAAGCTTCAGTCTCTGCAGTCCAGAGGAGCTTCAAGCTCTGAGCTCACTCAGATTGTTTCTACTGTTCCTAAAATCTTGGGGAAGAGAGGGCACAAATCTATAACTGTATACTATGATTTCGTCAAAGACATTATAGAAGCTGATAAGAGTTCTAGTTACGAAAAGTTATGTCATTCTTTTCCACAGGGTAACAAGAAGAATAAGATCAGAAATATCTCTGTTTTGAGAGAATTGGGTGTGGCTCAGCGTTTGTTATTCCCTTTGCTCATCTCAGATGGCCAACCTGTCTGTGGTAAAGAAAGATTTGAAGAATCTCTCAAGAAGGTTGTTGAGATGGGTTTTGATCCGGAGACTACAAAGTTCGTTGAAGCTCTGCGAGTTATTTACCGTATGAGTGACAAAACAATAGAAGAAAAAGTCAATGTCTACAAAAGGTTAGGCTTTGGTGTGGCTGATGTATGGGCAATCTTCAAGAAGTGGCCTTCTTTTTTGTCATACTCAGAGAAGAAGATAACTCATACTTTTGAAACCCTTAAGAGTTGTGGTCTGCTTAAACACGAGGTCCTGTTATTGTTGAAGAAGCATCCAAAATGCATTTGTTCTTCAGAGCAGAAGATTGTGAACTCCATAGAAACATTCTTAGGCCTAGGATTCAGCAGAGATGAGTTTGCGATGATGGTCAAGCGATATCCTCAGTGCATTGACTATACTGCTGAGACAGTGAAGAAGAAAACTGAGTTTATTGTGAAGAATATGAATTGGCCACTAGAGGCTTTGGTTTCGATCCCTCAGGTATTTGGATACAGCCTGGAGAAGAGAACTGTCCCAAGGTGTAATGTAATCAAAACTCTCATCTCAAAAGGACTGATGAAAGACGGAAGTGAAGCCCCTCCAATGTCATCTGTTTTAACAAGTACCGATCAGGCGTTTTTAAGGAGGTATGTGATGAAGCACGACAAGTTGGCACCTGAGTTGATGGCTATCTTCACTGGAGAAAATGGGAAGTGAAAAGAGGAGCTTCTATATATAGTCAGAACACCTACCACACAACAAGAGCATCATTAAGGTTTGTATTGTTGTGTTAGTTTTAGATTCTTCCATGAATCTGTTGACATCAGGCCATGAGAAGTGAAAAGAGGAGTTTCATTTATATATCTCTGATACCTATTTAGACTTTTGTAATCTCAATTTGACTCATTTTAATATACAATCCAACATTGAAAATAAGTAGCAATACTTTTCAATCTTTTTTGAGTCTTGAACTCTTTTAGTGGCCTAGAAACGTGGAGATATGTTCTTCTTTGCATTCACATGAAGCACATATCTTGGTTAGTCAGGTAACTTACAATATATTGATCAATCCTAAGAGCAAGTTTTCGAAGATAGTGGTTTGGTTCCAGATTTGATATCATAAAGAACTCTGGTTATATCATTCCATTGAGGTTGCAGCCGAGGAGAAGAAGTTGTTACGCTCCATCTTTACATGGTTCTTAGCGAATGTGACCTTTGTCCCTTTGTATAAATAGCAAAAGTTTCAGCTTACCATTTGTGTTCCTGGTTTTGCTTTTGGCTACTTCTTGTAAGGGAAGATGATTCTCAGTTACAGTTTCAATAGCATACCATATTACCGTAATCTTAAACGAATGACTTTATCCATTAGGTCAGTGCAACCGTGCAACTGCAGGTACAGATTTGTCTACAGTTAAAAAATGTTATGCCAAGCAAAGAGAGAGAGCAAAAGCAATTGGAACCGTTAGATTGATATGTTTTAAAAACAATAATTAGAACCCTCCGATCATTTTATATTTCGTTATCTTATAAGAAAATGCTGACATCAGCAGATCCTAAAATCAATTTGCCTATCATAATCATCATAAACCCTAAAAAATCGTTTTTTTTTTCCTTCTCCTCAAATTTGAACCCTTGAAAGATCCATCACTCATCAACTCTTTAACGGCACGAGTCACCACTGATCGATGATTGAGTCTTTTGTCTTCCCTGCTCAACATAAGTTTGAGATTTGTGCTCGAATTGAGTTAGATTGATTGGTAGAATTGCTTCAAAAATTGTTATTTTCGGGATTTGTAGTAATCGCATTGCCTGTTGTCATGTATGCTCTGATACTCCATGGAAGAAGGTTGGTACAGTTGCAGAAATGGTGTAACTTTAGTCTTTCAGTGCAAAAGGCATCACCTACATCCAATTTCTTCTCCTCTGCTTCTGCTGCGTGTTTGAGTCCTAGAGTTGGTCGAAAAGGAAACAACTTTACAGTCTCTTACCTTGTTGATTCATTGGGCTTAACCACAAAACTCGCTGAATCCATTTCACGGAAGGTTAGCTTCGAGGACAAGAACAATCCTGATTCTGTTCTGAATCTTTTGACAAGTCATGGGTTCACAGGTTCTCAGATCTCCACCATCATTAGGGATTACCCACAGTTGCTTATAGCAGATGCTGAGAAATCACTTGGTCCCAAGCTTCAGTTTTTGCAGTCTAGAGGAGCTTCAAGCTCTGAAATCACTGAGATTGTTTCTTCAGTTCCGGAAATATTGGGAAAGAAAGGGCACAAAACTATCAGCGTATACTATGATTTCATCAAAGACACTTTGCTTGAGAAGAGTTCCAAGAACGAAAAGTTATGTCATTCTTTGCCACAGGGTAATCTGGAGAACAAGATCAGAAATGTATCGGTTTTAAGAGAATTGGGAATGCCTCACAAGTTGTTATTCTCCTTGCTCATCTCCGATAGCCAACCTGTATGTGGAAAAGAAAAATTTGAAGAAACCCTCAAGAAAGTTGTTGAGATGGGTTTTGATCCTACCACCTCAAAGTTTGTCGAAGCTCTACAAGTTATTTACAAAATGAACGAGAAAACAATCGAAGAAAAAGTCCATCTCTATAAAAGCTTAGGCTTTGATGTGGGAGATGTATGGTCAAGTTTTAAAAAGTGGCCAATCTCGCTGAGAGTATCGGAGAAGAAGATGTTGGACTCCATTGAAACATTTCTTGGCCTAGGATTCAGCAGAGATGAGTTTGCCAAGATGGTCAAGCACTTTCCTCCGTGCATTGGATTATCTACAGAGACGGTCAAAAAGAAAACTGAGTTTCTGGTGAAGAAGATGAATTGGCCACTAAAGGCTGTTGTTTCAAACCCTGCGGTATTTGGATATAGCCTGGAGAAGAGGATTGTTCCAAGGGGTAACGTAATCAAAGCTCTCATGTCCAAAGGATTGATGAGAAATGAACTCCCTTCGATATCGTGTGTCCTCATGTGTACCAAGCAGGTGTTTTTAAACAGGTATGTGGCGAATCACGTGGACAAGCAGCTGGTGACGGAGTTGATGGCTATCTATCGTGCTTCATAAATTTAAACTCTTTCTCTCTCTTTAAACTGTAATTTTCCCATATATTACTGAGGTTTCTAGCCAAAGAGCTGCAGGGGACATGTGAATCCAAATTCTATGTTTGTTGATTTCTTCTAAAGCAGAGATAGTTTCTGAATTCACTGTGACATTGTTTGGATATGGAGTTGAATGATGCAATGCAGCTCTTGAGTTCTACGATTGATCACGTAAGCCTTTTCCGTTCCTCAAGTAGTGTTTGATCTTTATTTTCACTTTTTTCTTTAACAGTTTTGAGATAGGAGTACACTGAATCACAGCTGGTCATACCAAAATCCTCTTATGATAATTAAAATCTTGCTCTGTCGTTGCTTTATATCATTCATTTGATTTGTGAGATGTTTTAATTCTCAGATTGGTGATCTTGGTCTTTACTTGCTATGGCGTTTCATACTCATTTTTTCTGAGCTTATGGTACATTGTCCCACATCATTAGGACTCATAAATCATATTATCATCCAATCCAGGTTGGTAAAATCTGGAATCTAGCTATTACTCTAGAAACTTCAAAGCTCTGGATGGTTTGAAGTTTGGTGAGTTTTTGCGATGGCTGACGACCATTGGAGTGAACACACTCAAGTTTATTTCTCTGTTTGACCTACAAGGTAATATGCTTTTTAGTGTACACACTCAAGCTTATTACTCTAGGTTTATTGAATAAATCGAAGGATATGATCATCGAAACCGTTTCACACTCAACGTTGTTATGGGGTATCATTGAGATAATGTATTGCTTTGGTTGTTCATTAATGTGCTCACTCAACGCATTTGCCCCCAATATCTCTGGAAACTAATTGTAACAGAACTCTCTTTTCCTTTTTTTTAGTCTTATTGTGTTTTTAGCCATATGAGATATGGTTCCCTTGTAAAAAAGGCAATCTACAAGTTTACAAGGGTACGTTAAAAGTTAAAACTATGGTAAGTTCCTTTCATCTTTGAAGAATTCAGAATCTATTTTCATAAAAGTTTGCACCTTTAACCTGAATTTAGCTATGGGATGATCGAAGGCCATTTACTTTACTTCTTAGAGCTTTGTTTACTCAGCGATGGACCTGTGCAATTGTGAGTTGCTAGAAATATTTCTCGGAAAACCTTATTCGCAGTCGTATTTGTGGCTATTCAGGTCTTGAGAAGGAAAGGAGAATTAGGAAGTCAGAAGAGATGAGAAATGTTTCAAAATAGCTCTTTGAAAAGTTGAAATATCGGTTGAAAATGCTTGGTGGTTTAAAGGTGGAGGTGCAGGTCCTGTGGCTATATAGAGGGTTTAATATTTTGGCTGAGGGATTATCTATTGTTGAGAAGCTTGGTGGTTCGTATACTGAAGGTAAATTATGATCTTTGTACAGTTTCTGATACCGTCATATACTCTCATTGATGAACTTATTCTGGACTGGGTGCTGGTGATGTCTAATTCTCTGTATTCCGGAAGAGGTAAAAGGACTTGCATTTTAGCAGAATCACGGGGAGGAACCAAAAAGCAAAGCTTTCTATGGAAAAAATCCAAGGCCTTTTACTTTTACTTGTTAGAGCCAGAAAAATGGATAAGCTTTGTTTGCCCTGCGTTTGAGGGTTTCTTAAATTGTTTTGGATGATGAAATGAAGAAGTTTCTGTTGTTGCTTGACATTAAGTTCTGTTGTCTTGTTACTTTGGTGTTCTAACAAACCGACCTTAACTCGTGCATGATATACTTAACTTCAATGTTGTCACGACAAGTCCAGCTCCGGTTCCTTGGTTATTCAAAGATAACTGTACACAACACACAACACACACTCTTCACTAGACATAATTTGTAAGAAATCATTACTCTAAGAATCTCCTCAAATCAAAATATGACTTTGCTCTGTGATGCATTTATAGTCTTTGGAAAACTCAGTAAAAATCTTCACATCTCTACAATATTCATGGAATTTATAAAACACTCTCTTTGTAGCTGTAGCCAAGTGGTGAGACCTGGGTTCGAATCCCAGCAGTAACATTAACCTTATTAATTTTGTTAAAGAGAATAAATTAAAGGACGACGTATACCAATTGGCAAATCATTAGGGTTTATGAAATTTTGAGTGATTTTCAGAGAAGTTTGAGGATGACTGTGTGATTCTACTTCTCGAATTGAAATAGATAGTTGGGTCATAATCGCATATCCTTGTCTTCTGTCATGTATTCTCTGATTCGCCATGGAAGAAGTTTGGTCGAGTTACAGAAATGGCGTCATTTGAGAGTTTTAGTGCAAAAGGCGTCTCCTTTGTCCAATTCCTTCTCCTCTGCTTCTGCTGCGCGTTTGAGTCCTAGAGTTGGTCGAAAAGGTAAGAGCTTTACAGTCTCTTACCTCGTTGATTCATTGGGTTTACCCAAAAAGCTCGCTGAATCGGTCTCAAGGAAGGTTAGCTTCGAGGACAAGGACAACCCTGACTCTGTTCTGAATCTTTTGAGAAGTCATGGGTTCACTGATTCTCAGATCTCCACCATCGTTACGGATTATCCACAATTGCTTGTAGCTGATGCTGAGAAATCACTTGCTCCCAAGCTTCAGTTTTTGCAGTCTAGAGGAGCTTCAAGCTCTGAGCTCACTGAGATTGTTTCTACAGTTCCTAAAATCTTGGGAAAGAGAGGCCACAAAACTATCAGCGTATTCTATGATTTCATCAAAGAAACTTTACTTGATAAGAGTTCCAAGTCCGAAAAGTCATGTCAACCTTTTCCACAGGGTAATCTGGAGAACAAGATCAGAAATTTATCTGTTTTGAGAGAATTGGGGATGCCTCACAAGTTGTTATTCCCCTTGCTCATCTCTTGTGACGTACCTGTCTTCGGTAAAGAAAAATTTGAAGAATCCCTCAAGAAAGTTGTTGAGATGGGTTTTGATCCATCCACCTCAAAGTTTGTGGAAGCTTTGTGCGTTGTTCAAAGATTGAGCGACAAAAACATAGAAGATAAAGTCAATGCGTATAAAAGGTTAGGCTTTGATGTGGAATATGTATGGACAGTGTTCAAGAGGTGGCCAAACTTTCTGACACACTCGGAGAAGAAGATATTGAACACCATTGAAACATTTCTAGGCCTAGGGTTCAGCAGAGATGAGTTTAGCGTGTTAATTAAGCGCTTTCCTCAGGGCATTGGATTATCCGCGGAGATGGTTAAAAAGAAGACTGAGTTTTTGGTAAAGAAGATGAATTGGCCACTAAAGGCTCTTGTTTCAAACCCTGCGGTGCTTGGATACAGCCTAGAGAAGAGGACTGTCCCAAGGGGTAACGTAGTTCAAGCTCTCATCTCCAAGGGATTGATCGGAAGTGAACTCCCTTCGATATCGCGTGTCTTCGTATGTACCGATCAGGTGTTCTTAAACAGGTATGTGAAGAGGCATGAGGACAAGCAGCTGGAGACTGAGTTGATGGCTATCTATCGTGCTTCATAGATCACAAGGCTGATCAAGGATTTTGGTTTCTATCTTTAAATATCTGAAATCCTCAATTTAGACTTTAGTTCTCAATTTCATATCGATCCAAACTGTTTGTCTCTCTCTATAGATGCTTGAAATTGTAAGTTTTGAATCCATTTTCTGCTATATTACTGAAGTTAAATTCCAAATTCTTTGTGACCTTGTTCGGATATAGATTTGAATGATGCAATGCAGCTCCTGCATTCTTGAATTGGTCATGTAAGCCTTTTCTATTTCTCAGTTAGTGTTTACTTTCACATTATTCTTTAAATTTTGGGATTGGAGTACTGAAATTACAGCTACTGATACCAAAATCCTCTTATGGTACAATAAAGTCTTTGCTTTATATATTCTTTGCTCCTGAGATCCTGGAGTCCTCATGTAAGCTCTGTCTTTGCTTTATATATTCTTTGATCATATGATTCATCTGATTTGTGGAATGTTTGTATTTCAGATTTGTGATCTTGGTTTTTACTCGTACACGTTTTTTGTGAGCTTTATATTACATTGTCTTGAATATATTGTCAGGGGCACTGGAAACCTATCCTACATCATTAGGACACATCAATCAGATAATCATCCAGTCCAAGGTGGTAAAATCTTTATATCTAGCTTCTAGCTGAAGAAGCTTGGGACGTTGAACGTTGTTTTGAGCTTTTGCTATGGCTAACGACCTCTGGAGTGAATACTCAAGTTTTCTCTCTTTGACTCGCAAGGTAATATGCTTATTAGCGTTATTATAGGTACATTGAGATAGTATAATGTGTTGGTTGTTTATTAATGTGCTCATTCAATGCATTTGCTCGATATCTCTAGGCTATCTATCAGAACTATCTTTTCCTTTACTTGATCTTATTGAGTTTTAGACGTATGAGATATGGTTCCCTTGAAAGAATGCAATCTACAAGTTTACAATGGTACGTCAAAACTGTGTTAAGTTTCTTTCATCATTGAAGAATTCAGAATCTTGTTTCAACTTGGACTCAGCAAACACTTTTGGCAATTGAATCTCTTATTTATTCTAGGAAAATTACATTATCAACTATTTGTTCGTTCTTGATAGGAACTTGAGGGTGAATCTCTTGGCGCAGAAAAAATGTTTCAGAGAACTTTTTCTTATAGTTTGTGATTCTCATATCTTTTTTTTTCAGTGATGAATCCAGAAACTATTGAAGAGAGCTATTCATACAGACTATAGAGCAGTCACCATTGTTACATCAGAGCAGTCACTAATGTTGCATCAGAGCAGTCACCAATGTTGCATGTTAATTTTGTAGGATCACATTTGGTTGACAGTAACCAGATTACAAATGTACTCTGGTATACATACAGTTGGTTCGTGATCAACAATTGAATAGTATCTAAACCAGACCAAAATGAATCCGGTTCTGCTTGGTTAATAATACCAAGTCTTTTAAATTGATGCAGAACGTGAGATCCTAGTGAACCAAACTGAAACAATATCTGAAGATGACAGGAGGCGTAATGAGGCTAGAGTATGCAATTTGAGGTCATTCCTAAATAGATAAAGCAAATGACATTTGGTGAATGAAGAAGCTCTACAACCATATGTTCGCAATTTAAAACAAACCGATATCGTTTGAGATCTCAGAAATAGTGTGATCACCTTTTTTCTCCTCCAATTTTTGAAGATCTCAAACTTTGTTTTGGGCTTGAAACATAATGTCCATATCCGCCTGCCGTGATACTATATGGGCCGAGTCAGGCCTGTCAGGCACCTGACTCTTTTGAGAAAAAAAAAGAATCATAATTGAAATTCTTCAAGGTTTACTATCGGTGGAGCAACACATAAACCCTAAATTTTGGGATTTAGGGTTTCGCGATTTGGAAGCGGATTCATGGTGAGTTTCTTGTTATTGTTCGTAATTCCAGAGAAATTTTGGTATCTATGATTCATGACTGCGCGATTCATCTTCTCGAATTGAAACAGAGAGTAGTTGGGTCGGAATAGCTTTCAACACTGTAGCATTTGTAGCATTGTCTTTTGTAATGTATTCTCTGATTCTCCATGGAAGAAGGTTGGTCCAATCGCAGAAATGCTTGAGTTTGAGTGTTTCAGTGCAAAATGCATTTGTTTTGTCCAATTCCTTCTCTTCTGCTAGAGCTGCTGATGTGAGCATTAGAGATGGTCGAAAAGGGAAGAACTTTACAGTCTCTTACCTCGTTGATTCATTGGGTTTATCTAAAAAGCTCGCTGAATCCATCTCAAGGAAAGTTAGCTTTGAGGACAAGGTCAATCCTGATTCTGTTCTAAGTCTGTTTAGAAGTTACGGGTTCACAGATTCTCAGATCTCTACCATCATTACGGATTATCCGTTATTGCTTGTAGCAGATGCTAAGAAAGCACTTGGTCGCAAGCTTCAGATTCTGCAGTCTAGAGGAGCTTCAAGCTCTGAGATCACTGAGATTGTTTCTACAGTACCGAGAATCTTAGGAAAGAAATCTATTACTGTATACTATGATGCTGTCAAAGACATTATAGTAGCCGATACGAGTTCGAGTTATGAACTCCCACAGGGTTCTCAGGGGAATAAAATCCGAAATGTATCGGCTTTGAGAGAATTAGGCATGCCTTCTCGGTTGTTATTACCCTTGCTCGTCTCCAAATCGCAGCCTGTGTGTGGAAAAGAAAATTTTGATGCATCCCTTAAGAAGGTTGTTGAGATGGGGTTTGATCCCACCACCACTAAATTTGTTTTAGCTTTGCGGATGCTTTACCAAATGAGCGAGAAAACGATTGAAGAAAAAGTTGTAGTCTTTAGAAGTTTAGGTTTTACTGTGGATGATGTATGGGAAATTTTCAAGAAGACTCCTTCTGTTTTGAAAGTCTCCAAGAAGAAGATATTGAAGTCGGCTGAAACGTTTCTAGACCTAGGATATAGCAGAGCTGAGTTTCTGATGATGGTTAAGCGTTATCCTCCTTGCATTGAATATTCTGTAGAGTCTGTTAAAAAGAAGAATGAGTTTCTGGTGAAGAAGATGAAATGGCCACGAAACGCCTTGGTTTTGCACCCTCAGGTGTTTGGATACAGCATGGAGAAGAGGATTATACCAAGGTGTAACATACTCGAAGCTCTCTTGTCGAAAGGACTGCTCAGAAAGGGAAGTGAACTACCTGCAGTGTCCTCTGTTTTGTCGTGTACCGATGAAGGATTTTTAGACAGGTATGTGATGAAGCACAACGAGCTGGTGCCTACGTTGATGGCTATATTCACCAAAGGTAGTGTTTCATAGATCAGAAGGCACACCTACAACAATGAGCAGTGCCAAGGTTTGTTCTTATTTTGTTGTTGTCAGTTTTAGATTTCTAGATGAATCTTATGA
>Ga0041059_1001822_pt1 | contig 16589 bp, 10 predicted proteins | sample AraColnosormetaG_FD_56232 | JGI IMG/M metagenome (GOLD analysis project Ga0041059, IMG submission 56232) | Arabidopsis roots microbial communities from North Carolina, USA - Col MF nosort | ecosystem: Host-associated > Plants > Roots > Unclassified | place: USA: North Carolina | collected...
AAAAGGAAGCAAATTTTAGGTGAAAAAAATGCTTTACCAGGAGGAAAGAGAATTCTCGACTTTCTCCTCTCCCTTGAAGCTGTGCAACTTCAGAAGTAAATCGCTCTAGAAGATCTCGCTCTCTTAAGCAGAACACATTTGTCTGTTAGGGACAAAATACAAGAAAATGTTTAAGAGTTGAAAATTCATCTAAATAAATGATAAGAAGGAAAATAGTTAATGAGGAGGCATATGACCTGGAATTGGCTGCATCTGAGGGTTGATGATGTGAGTTGAGTCGGTAATACAGGACGTGGACTGAGAACGTCAACAATTGAGTTAGAAGCACTATTCAACAACTGCTTTCGTTAACTAGAGTGAAATTTTTCTAGAAATAAAATTTAGAACGTTTTCCTTCTGATCGAGACATGAGATTAAACAACGTCAGGCTTGCCGAAACGATATTTAACAGTTCTTCTGACCTATCAGGATCTCTGTGTAACATTCGGGGAGAGTAAATGGGTTCTTTAGTCATCACAACTTCATTTGTTTAAAGTTTTAAACTTAAACATTGGTAGGGTTAACTTTGTTTTAAAACTATTCCGAGATTATTATTGATGTTGCTAAACAAAATTGATGCATGAAGACCAGTGGGATGCAAAGAAGATGCCCTATTTTATCCAAAATGAAACCTCAAACGATTACTAATCGTAAACACTAGGCATACACAAAACCAAACAGGAACGACAGTATTGTAAATGGTCAATACCAATAGACAATTTTATACAAAACAGGATTATAGAGAATCATCCTGAAGATGCAGCAACTAGGGCAATCATGAACCAACAAATAGCGAAGCTACATGTAATTTAAAAGAAACAATAAAAACACAAAACATATATGTTTAACAATCAAAGATGATTGTAGATCAAGTACGGATTATATGCTTAACATCTAATTTGTAGATCAAATTCGGCTATCAGATTTCAGGTACACACAAACATATATGCTAAACAATAAAAGAATCGGTAACGAATCAAGTAACTTGCAGATAAGAGAAGATGCATAGAAAACTGCTGATATTAAATTAAGGCCAGGATAAGAGAGTACACAAACCACAATTGCGTAAACATGATCAAAAGCGCAAAGTAAATTGGTTCCTTTGTCTAAGAAAGTCTTAAATTCATTAAAAAAAAACTTCAAAATGTCTCACAGATAATCAAAACACTTATTCTTCAGCGCTAGCATTCTCGCCGGCCTTGACGTTGTGCTTCCTTGCGTACCTCTGGTTCCTCAGGAACTTAGGGTCCATCTGAAACATCATTTCACATAAACGCAATAATCAAACCTCCAACACTATAACCCGAATCTGAAATCAGTTAGGTTAGAACTGTAATAAGAGACTTACTCCTCTGGTTGGGGTGTGACGGTGTCTCCTTGGCTTCTTGATTCCGTTCTTGTGGGCTTTCGCCGACTGGTTATGCGCCGTGTGATTCTTCGACTTGGCCATCTCTGAGACACAAGACCACAATACAAACTATTCAATTGAATAACGAACGAAACAACAGGGGGAAATGAAGCCAGAGATCGGCCGTAGATATAAGAAAAGCTAACCTGAGTACTGAGAGAGAGAGGTAGATCTGCTCGGCTAGGTTTACTTTCCGCGATACAAATACGGCGTCTGCAACACAAAACCCTAATTTCTGATTGAATTTATAGTGGACTTTAAATGACCAACGTGCCCTAATAAATCATATATGGGCCTCTAATTAATCTATCTCGTTGCTAAATCATATAAGCCCATTGAATGAACCCAGAGTCGTGGCCTTTTACAAATTGGGGTATAAATAAAGCAGCAAACCATTTTTTTCAAAATTTGGAATTTCTTTGACTCAAGGAAGTGAAGAAGACGAGAGATAGAGAAGAAACCTTTCTGTTTCATCAGAAAAATGGACGATCAAGCTACTCTGGTAGAAGACACAGACAAACACGATGATGATAAAGAAGAAGAAGACTTGTGCAGGATTTGCCGATCACCGGAGGAACCAGGAAACCCCTTATGGTATCCGGTGCGCGTGTCGAGGCTCCATCAATGTTCATCAAGACTGTCTTCATATCTGGCTCAATCTCCGCGGATACAAGCAGTGCGAGGTTATTATACAAACCTCTTTTTCTCTAAAGAATGAGGTTCTTGTTCTATAGCGTTATGTGACAATTTCGTTTTCGATTAAACTTCAATTTCTGCGATTTTAGAAAGAATATCAAAGTTATTTACTAGTATTTTGTTATGAGTGATGTTTTTGGGGATTATATTTGTGTCATGGTGTTGGGATTTTCGATTTCTTCTCTGTTTCTTGTAATATGGGTTTAAGAAGAATCTCGCACACCAAATGTTTGATGAAATGCTCTCTGTTTTCATTGTAGGACGCTCCAGAGAGACTTCCAGTTCACGAGTTTCTAATACGTGTTTGTGTTAATGAGAGCATCACCTTACGTGAGAATGGTTGTTCCTTGGGCTATGGCGTTTATCTTGAACACATACTGCCTTTCTTTACATCCTTTGGGCCAAGAAGTTGTTGTTGGGTTCAAGAGAGATTATGGAATGTCTACCAAGTCCGCATGTTTCTTAAATGGCCTGTTATACAACGGTCATCTTGTGTTTTTCATGAGGATACCCATACACGAGCCCATTATCGCGAGACATCCTGCTGGGTTTCAGGCTGACATCTTGATTAAGAATGTCTTAGGAGATGGGTTTGTGCTTGTTTTATGGAAATATAACAAGATCGTTTGTGAGTGGTATTATTCTCTATTGCAAAGCTTCTTCGGGGAACCTCCTAGGCTAGTTGGTGTTGCTGTTCACGAACTTGGAGCCATTGGACGGCTGCTTTTCTTTCTGGATAACAAATCTTTTGATGTAAGTCTAATGTCCCTTCTAGTTCTCTTCCTTCGTCCACCCTATGTAACTTAATTACCATATGGAGCATGTTTTGAATAACAGGTTCTGTTTGTTATCTTATCTACAGGCTCTTACCATCAGCATATGTGTGTCTTTCTTCTTTATTCTTCTGCCGTTTTCTTTTCGCTGGATTGCAATAGCAATTGTAGGAGGTGGCGGTTTATTCGAAAACTCACCTGTCATTCTTGGATACATGATGACGCTGTCAATTCCCTTTGCCTACTTAGGAATTTTCCTCACTCTGCGTCAAATCTCGTTTCCAGCCATAGTCAGGTGGTTTTCCTTGGGATATCACTTCATAACAAAGAAACTGTCCTGCCTCCTGAGCAAAAATCTCGTTTCCTGTCAACTGTTTCGCGACTAAGGCATGGCGGGGAAAGTTCAAGAGAATCAGAAACGTGGGAATCAATAAGCTTCCTTCAATGTGGCTGCTTCAAGATGTGATTGGTTCGATCATAACCACACTTCTAGCCACACTCTGCATCCCTTACTTGCTCTTGAAGTCTTTGTTACCTCTGCTTGGATTTTCCCGTAGCGCCAACCCAGCTATTGAGCCGTTTATCTGGCCGGCGTTGTTAGCCTTGATTGCGGTCTGGTTCATGGCCAAGCAAACTTATGATCTCGTCAGTTACTTTCATAGGTTGGTCTTCGATGATCGGTATGTAGTCGGTTAAAGAGTGGACAATCTGACTGAGGATATCTCGCTAGAGAGAAATAACTAATCCATATATGACAAACAACGACTTTTCATTGGAAAGGAAAAAATGTATAAACACAAACGTAGATTCAAAACTCAAAAAGTTATATAGTAACCAAGGTCTATATACGTTAATATTAAGATAATCGCAGTCCACTTGTAAGTCATGAAAACAAAAGGATCTTCAAATTGTTGAGATATAAAGAAGAATACATTAGCTTGCCTCAAAGAACACAATAGTAAGGGGCTAATTATGTAAATAACCTAATTGTGGACACCTGTTTGCATAAATAAATAGTGGCAAAACTGTAAATAAGTGAATATTTTAGCAATTACAGTATAAATTAAGAACAAAGATTAAAAATAAATAAAAAAGTGCTTTCATTCTTTGGATGCGCTGTTGTCAACTTGTCCCTCGCTGCCTCTGCTTCTTAACTCTTTCTTTATCACTTTTCCACTCCCAAATCAATTTTTAGGTTTTTTTTATAATTATAATTTATTTGCTCTCGGCAGGATCTATATAATACACAGACCAGTCTTTGCGTGTGCTTGTGTGCATTCATTGATCGGGTTTATATCTTTTCATCGGATTTTCTTTGTCGAGCAAGAGCCATGTCACTGAGACCCAACGCTAAGACGGAGGTTCGCCGGAACCGATACAAAGTTGCAGTGGATGCGGAGGAAGGACGACGGAGGAGAGAAGACAACATGGTTGAGATCCGTAAAAGCAAGCGTGAGGAGAGTTTGATGAAGAAGAGACGTGAAGGTATGCAAGCTCTTCAGGGTTTCCCTTCAGCTTCCGCCGCCTCCGTCGATAAGAAGGTACAATTCTGGTTTTTAGATGATTCGATTGTACTCCTTGTTGTCGGTTTTCTAGGTTTTTGTTTGTGATTTTCATGTCGGCTTACTGAGGTTTTAGGGTTTCGTTTTTGGGTTCTGGTTACGGTAGTTGTCTTGTGATTGATTGGCTTTAAAAAAACATTTGTAGTTGGATAGTCTGAAGGATATGGTCGCTGGGGTTTGGTCCGATGACCCTGCCTTGCAGCTTGAGTCCACTACTCAGTTCAGGAAGCTTCTCTCTATTGGTAATTCCTTTTCTTAATTCTCTTTTATTTCCCGTTTTGATATAATTTGGAGTGTCCCCTTTAACTTTTGTCTCTCTGTCTCTATTATAATTGCATAGAGAGAAGTCCTCCAATCGAGGAAGTGATAAGTGCTGGTGTTGTTCCTAGGTTTGTTGAGTTTCTTAAGAAAGAAGATTACCCCGCCATTCAGGTGAGATAATTAATGTCTCTTATTGATTCATTCTTCACTGTAATCTTCTCTTCTCATCTTTTATGATTTTTATTTTAGTTTGAGGCAGCTTGGGCTCTAACAAACATTGCATCTGGAACATCGGATCACACTAAGGTTGTAATCGATCACAATGCTGTTCCAATCTTTGTTCAGCTTCTTGCTTCCCCTAGCGATGATGTTCGTGAACAGGTATGGAACTTCTGATGACTACAGAATGTCTTCTCATTTATTATGAGAGATTATGCAATTGAAAATTTTGTGAAACCCTGATCTTAAGATTTCGCTCTAACCTGCAGGCTGTATGGGCTTTGGGTAACGTTGCTGGTGATTCACCACGGTGCCGTGATCTTGTTCTTGGATGTGGGGCACTGCTTCCGCTGCTCAATCAGCTTAATGAGCATGCTAAATTGTCCATGCTTCGAAATGCCACTTGGACCTTGTCAAACTTCTGTCGTGGCAAGCCTCAGCCTCACTTTGACCAGGTCTATTTTTTTCCCCTCCAAGCTTGTTTCGTCAATGTTTATGTCTAGTATTCTTCTAACATATGAAGCATGTTTAACAGGTCAAACCTGCTCTTCCCGCCCTTGAACGACTAATTCATTCAGATGATGAAGAAGTCTTGACAGATGCCTGTTGGGCTCTTTCTTACCTCTCTGATGGGACCAATGACAAAATCCAGACTGTCATCCAGGCCGGTGTTGTCCCAAAACTTGTTGAACTTCTCCTGTCAGTACCATTTTATAATTCCCTTATTTCATGTCCACTTCACACATTTGTTGACAAATAACTTGATACCTTGCTCTTGATTTTTAGCCATCATTCTCCATCTGTGCTAATTCCTGCTCTTCGCACTGTTGGAAATATAGTTACTGGAGATGATATACAAACACAGGTATGGATCTAAATCCTGTCTATTGAATTTCTCACAGTATTTCGGTTTTGCACATTGTATATGATAGTATATATTTTTCCTACTATGCCAAAGAATATCTTTGTGGTTATGCAATTCTTTGGCCTTTAGGAATAGGTCTGAAGATACCACTAGAACTTTTCATTAATTGAACCGATAGCAAAAACATGTCGAAGTTAGTGATATACCATGCATATCATCTAATCCAAGACTGGTAATTGCGATGAGGTGTTGTTCAAATGTATGGCACCCTGTTGCTATTATTCATATCCAACATTTTATGTGAAAAATGGGAGTATTGAATGCTTATCATGAGATTCTCCCTCTGTTGCCACTCTGTCCATATTAGCAGATAGGATGCAGTGCCTTTTTTGCTATATATTGCTTGTGTTTGAGTTTTGTTACAATTAATTCTTGTTTTAAAGTTTAAACCAACAACATGCACAAATTTTTTGCTTGGTGAAATTTGGTTTTTCATGAGTTTAGCAAAGGTGATTTTTCTATATCTGAAATAGTTTACATCGTTTTACTTGGAAATCTGATTTTACTTCTTCTCCAGTGCGTGATCAATAGTGGTGCTCTACCTTGTCTTGCCAACCTGCTCACTCAAAACCATAAGAAAAGCATAAAGAAGGAAGCTTGCTGGACGATTTCAAACATCACAGCAGGCAACAAAGATCAGATCCAGGTAGGCAATTAGTACTGTTTCATCATATGTTTTGTACCGTTTCCCATCCAGACTTCTATACCTATTCATTAATTGTGTTGTTTTTCCCCTGATGGTTGCAGACGGTAGTTGAGGCTAATTTGATTTCCCCGTTGGTGAGTCTGCTTCAAAATGCTGAATTTGACATTAAGAAGGAAGCTGCATGGGCAATTTCAAATGCAACTTCAGGTGGTTCTCATGATCAAATAAAGTATGTCACTGTCTTTTTTGCGTTCCTCTAACTTCCAGTTTCTTCTCTCATATATATACTTTGTGTATATATATATTGATGTTCTGTTCCCGTTGGTTATACAGATACCTGGTGGAGCAAGGGTGCATAAAACCATTATGCGATCTCCTGGTTTGCCCAGATCCAAGAATCATAACTGTCTGCCTTGAAGGATTGGAAAACATTTTGAAGGTGGGAGAGGCAGAGAAGAACTTGGGTCACACAGGAGACATGAACTATTACGCTCAGCTGATTGATGATGCAGAAGGGCTAGAAAAGATCGAGAACCTTCAGAGCCATGACAACAATGAGATCTATGAGAAGGCTGTTAAAATTCTGGAGACATACTGGCTTGAAGAGGAAGATGATGAGACACAGCAACCTCCAGGTGTTGATGGTTCTCAGGCTGGGTTCCAGTTTGGAGGGAATCAAGCTCCAGTACCATCCGGAGGATTCAACTTCAGCTGAAGGTAAATAAAAGTAAAAATTCTTAAATTTCTAACAACGTCTCTTGATGAAAACATGCAAAATCTGATATTTAGATCAATATAAACCCACAGGAATGGAATTGGAAGCTTGCAACTTGAGAATGGTGAAAGGTCAGAGTCAGTCAGAGTCTAGTTTCACTGCCATGGTTATACTCCAGGTCTGGTCTGGTCTGGTCTCAGAGGTTTGTACCGGGTGGTCGGTTTAAAAGTACAGCGTCTGAGAAAGTGTTTGGTTCATTGTCCAGGGCTATTTTTTTGAAATGACTGGTACACCGGTCGTGAGTCGACCTTTGTGTTGTTTTTAAATTTTGGAGGGTTATAAAAACTTACAGTGGAGTCTTTTGTTTTTGTGTTGACAACAGTTTGTATGTCGGTTAAAAAATTGAAACCATAAACCCTTTATTGGTCTTAATATGTTTGGTGTCTGATTTCCTAAGGAAAGGTTTTTTTTTTTTTGGTCAAACCTAAGGAAGGGTTTATCTTCGAGTTATAAAGACTCGAATCTTTATTTGAATTATGAAGTAAAGTATACATAAAACAGCAATAAATTATTATGAATTTGACTTTACCTGAGCAAGTAAATTGTAAAAAGACAAGAACTAATGAACTATTAGTATATGTCCAGTTCAATTGCCTTATCGTCTAAAACCCCTCAAAAGCTAAAACTGAAATCATTTTGAAGCAGAAATCGATTTCCAAAATGGCTCTTGTTCAATCCAGAACTTTTCCACACCTCAACACTCCGTTATCGCCGATTCTATCCTCCCTCCATGCTCCGTCTTCTCTCTTTATCCGGAGGGAAATCCGACCGGTAGCCGCGCCGTTCTCCTCCTCCACCGCCGGAAACTTGCCCTTCTCGCCGTTGACGCGTCCGCGAAAGCTTCTCTGTCCTCCGCCTCGCGGCAAGTTTGTCAGAGAAGATTATCTTGTGGTACGGACAATTTCTCGCTTTCTCTCACGCTCCAAACAACATATTTTGTCGATTTCAAAAAATTTCATGTTTGTTTTCGTTTTACGACTTCCTTTTTCGCCTTTCTGGGAAATTAAGTTGGCTGGGCATAGATGTAGTTATTATATAAGAACGATATATGGTAGTTCTATCAAAGATTCGACCAGTACACTGTTAAATACTTCAGAATAGAGATTTGCTTAATTTGAATCTTATGAATGACTCTTGTTGATACCATCATGTGGAAGCCTCACTGATTTCTGGATGTTTTTTGTTCCTTTTCTTATGGTTTGACAGAAGAAATTGTCAGCTCAAGAACTTCAGGAACTGGTGAAAGGAGATAGGAAGGTGCCGTTGATTGTTGATTTTTATGCGACATGGTGTGGACCTTGTATCTTGATGGCCCAGGAACTAGAAATGGTACCATGGATTCTCATAACTCAACTTTCTTACACATTCTCCATTTCACTTGCTTCATGTGTAGACTCTAGAATGCTTATATATTTCCAAACGTTGGCTCTTGGAACCCGGTTGTTCGTTATAATATACTTGAATCTTGAAATGTGATGGTATATTACTGTTAAGTCTAGTGCAGTACTATTGTAACTTGCATAGGAGTTGGGCAGTGCATTATAGCTTTGGTAGCTCATCAACAAATCTTTACAGTTTACTGAGATCTTAATGTTTAAAGAGGGGCTATGAAAATGTATTGGGGGCACTCTGGATTTGTCTTGGGTCTTGGTTTGGCAATTGACTAGAGTTGAAAGACCGCTCTCATTAATCAAGTCTCTTCTATGGTTTAGTTCTTTTGGTGAATTAGATAAAGGAGTTAAACAGTTCCAATCTTACGACTGTTTCTCCCATACTTTATGACAAAGATACCTTGTCGCGTAGTTGGCATGTCTACAAATTCAAAAGAAATGTGTGAGATAGGAGAATCTAAGCATCTTCTTATTGATTGGCTTTATCTACTTGCTTTTTCACTCATGACACTCGTGTTAAATAGTTTTTGCTCATTGTGAAACAGCTTGCAGTAGAGTATGAGAGCAATGCAATAATCGTGAAAGTTGATACAGATGATGAGTACGAGTTTGCACGCGACATGCAGGTATACTGTAACTTGCAGCTTATGTTTTTAAATTTCATGAATCTCCTCTCAGCATATCAATGTAAATTCTTACATTAACCAACTCTTGTGATACAGGTTCGAGGGTTACCTACATTATTCTTCATCAGTCCTGACCCAAGCAAAGATGCAATCAGGACAGAAGGGCTAATTCCGTTACAGATGATGCACGATATCATTGACAACGAGATGTGAAGTTTTTACTGAGAAAACACTTTTGTACTCTTTATGATTTGATTAGAATCGCCGTAATTTAGGATTGGTACCGTGTTGTTTGCATTTGAGATGTGGTAAGAATGTCTTCTAGTTTCATAGATGAAGAATGTAGTCTTAAGACATTTGTTTGTATGCAGTGTTCGTTTCAATACCTAAGTGAAAAGGTTAGAGCTGTTGATCTGGTCGGATCCAAGTTATGTGGCACATCAAATTCACGATCCGGTCCATGTAATAACACTGTAGCTTAAACTTGGAAGAGAGAGATATGACGTCATTAAAGACTTTTTCCCCATTTCTTGGTTGACATTAAACCGGGACGAAAGTATTATTAAACACCATTATTAGGAAAAACACGACGCCATTCGAAATGGCGCCCAAATTATGCGAAAATTTTCCTACAGGGTTATGTGCGATATTTGGCGGGTGGCTCTAGCCTGATATTAGAGGACGTAAACAGGGGTAATTTCGTCTTTTAAAGCAATAAATTAAAGCTAGGGTTTAGCCGAACCAATTTCATTTATAATTGGCCATTTGGTTTAGTTTTTGTGAGGTATCTGTTGGGTCGTTTCTTTGAAATCAAAAAAAAAAAATCTCTGTTTCTCTGACACTCTCTCTCTCTGTTTCTACTTTCAAGATTCAAATTTTTGTTCCCCTGATCCACTCGTCTTTGAATTCTCATCAAGTCTTATATGTTTCTTGCCTACTCTGATCTCTATCGGAAACCCTAGATCCATATCTTCTTGACTTGACACTAGTTCACGAATCACGATCTGCGGTTCCTGAAGCTGGTAATGCTAGATCCCACCGAGAAAGTGAGTGATCTGATTCCCTCTTCTCGCTCTGATATCTAGCGATCGGATTGATTAAGCTTAACGCGCTACTACTTCTGTGTTTAGGTAATCGATTCAGAATCAATGGAAAGCAAACTCACATCAGTAGATGCGATCGAAGAACACAGCAGCAGTAGCAGTAATGAAGCTATCAGCAACGAGAAGAAGAGTTGTGCCATTTGTGGTACCAGCAAAACCCCTCTTTGGCGAGGCGGTCCTGCCGGTCCCAAGGTTAGTCTCTTCCCCGATCTTAATTTGACCTAATTGTTATCTAGTTCGATCTGATCCGATTGCTTTTTGTGTAGTCGCTTTGTAACGCATGCGGGATCAGAAACAGAAAGAAAAGAAGAACACTGATCTCAAATAGATCAGAAGATAAGAAGAAGAAGAGTCATAACAGAAACCCGAAGTTTGGTGACTCGTTGAAGCAGCGATTAATGGAATTGGGGAGAGAAGTGATGATGCAGCGATCAACGGCTGAGAATCAACGGCGGAATAAGCTTGGCGAAGAAGAGCAAGCCGCCGTGTTACTCATGGCTCTCTCTTATGCTTCTTCCGTTTATGCTTAACGAATTTTCTGGATCTTAAGTTTTAAGGTGAAATAATAATTAATTTTGTAGGATGTGTAACGAATTAATGTGTAATTTTTGTATGCGTTTTTTTGGTGTTGTTTGAATTAACTAAATTTTGAAATTTTTGTATCTTGTTTATGTGATCTCTGGTGAAGAATGAATGAATGAATGAAAGGTCAAAATGATTTTCTTCCGACAATTGTATTTTATTGAAAAGTTTTGTCTTTATTAGGACAAGAATGGAGACTGCCTATCTGTCAAGCACATAGATTTTATTTTGAAACTTTTCACGAAAATTCTAATGTTCGAATTTGCCGCTTCTTTTCCAATGAAACCTTGAAAACAACCAAATTTTCAATAAACTTTCCCTCGCTAATTCAATAATGGTTTTAGAAATAACTAATAAGAGGATCGTTTAAACTTAAAAACTTTCTTGTTTGGGCAGCAAACAGCTTGAACTCAGTGTGAATGTTATGGGGGTAATGACCATTTGCAATAAATGTAGCATATGGTACACGGAATGTTGGCCTATATTACCTTAGTTCAAACATATTACATCAAAGGTTTCACGTGACTGTTCAAGGATTGGGCTCATTGATGCCATTTTTGTATAAATTTTAATTATATAAAACTAGATATTGCTTTATAACAACAATCAATATTTTAAAAAACGGGGTTATACATGAAATGGGCTGGCCCAACGTTGAATCTGTCGAAAACTTTACCTAGATTTTTCTTTCTGAAGTCCATGGAACCAACTTACTAACATAAATGAAACAAACTTTTATTTTGTCAACTCATAAACTACTTAATCTATACTTTATTCATTTGCCTTTCCAATACAGTACCATAATAGGATAAACACACCATTGGATACCATGTATTTGAGGCATGTTCCTAGAATCTCTTCAAAGTTGATTCTTTTTCTTCACTTTATCCACTTTCCTTTTGAAATCTCAAGAATCTAAACTTTTCATTTTATTATCAAAATTAAAACAAATAAGCTGAGTTTTTATTTAGCATAATTGTGTTTCCCCATCAAATTATCAACAAATTTTGTTAACCCCAGAGCCCAGAGGATTCATAATCAGGGCAAGGAAAAGCATAAAAGGGCGGGGAAAAGCTACAAATTTACTAAATAGTAAAGCCCAACTTCAAAGGGTCTTTGGTGAGCCTAGCCCAATTGATACAGTTGACCTGTTCAGTATAACGATTTGATCTCGGTTACTCTCTCATTACCATTACGGCATTACTCATTAGGCTTTTGAATTTATTTATTCATTAAGGAGTCAACTTGTAAACTCGTGAAGAATTAAAACAAAAAAACTCACGTACTATTGACCAGTCACTGACGTGGATTGATAATCCAATTGTCAACTAAAATTCAGTATTCCAATAATGCAACATAACAACCAGTCTGACAGTATACCGGATTATACCGAATTTGTGTTAGATCGGATTGGTGGGACCATAACAACCCATAACTCGCACGTGCTGGCCAGCTAATATTTTTACCACATTTTCTTTAAGAAACTTTAAAAGGCAATCTAAAAATTGAAAAGAAAAAGATGAAAAAAAGAGAGAGAGGAAGAAGATACGATCACATGGCCAATGAGTAAAGTCATGGCCTAAACTAGAGCTCTTGGTGGTTGGTTACTTAGAGAGGCACTGGATCTTTGTCATCAGAAGTCAGAATATGTAAATTTTGATGTTTAATGCACTGGTAGGGTTATGAAGACTTTTATAAACTACGTTGTATCGACCATCGTAAGTTGTATTGCATCATAAACCAAAGTTTTACTAGAAACAAATACACAAACAGAAGGAGAACAAATGTTGGATTTTGAAGCCAACAATAATACAATATTAGTTCTCGTTTAATTTGGGTGTATTTACTAGTTTCACTGGGTCTGTTGTCTGTCGGTTTCGTATAACCTTTTTCTGGAAATAATTTTTTTGAAAGAAGGAAAACTTTTGTTTTATGAATAAAGTTTAGAACAGGAAAATAAATAATATTTTAAAGCGATGTACAATATATCCAATCCAAGTTAACGACAGTCACATCAAATGTCAAAAAATAAACCACTATGGTTAACTGGTTTAATTGAATAATTTTCCAATGAAAAATGACGTGGATGTAATCATATTTCGTTTGATTAACAGATAATCGAACCGACAAAATAGTGTTAAGTGAACTCAACTAATTTACCCTGTACTTCCTGACACAGTAATTGAAGCTAGAATTTTTTTTTTCACTGAAGCTCAGTTTCATGTAATTAATTATGTTAATGTCCATCTTGTGGATATATATATTGAAGAAGATATGAGAGCAATAACATTTCTAACACAACGAGTAGTTATAAATGTTCTTAATTAATTGAAAAGATATAATAAATACAAATTGTCAACAAAAATGTAAAAAAAGTTAAATAAGTAAACAAGATATTTCAGTTTTACACCGTACACTTTTCCCGGCCAAATACAGATGAATCGCCGTCACACAAAACAGAGCAAGACGGCGAACAGAGCAAAGAGGAGAGAATTCTGTAAACGAGCCGAGCCTGAATATCCCTGAGGAGGAGTATGATAGTAAAACGGAAAATAAGGAACGATCGGATTCGGTGGTGGTGGTGTCCCGTAATTGCCGTAGTAAGGAGGCGGATAATAGCCACCGTAGCCGTCGCCGCCGTACGGAGGCGGGTATTTAACACCACCGGAGCTTGAAGGAGGAGGAGGAGAGTAATAATAAGATCCACCGCCACCGGAGCTTGATGGCGGAGGAGGAGGAGGAGAGTAAGAAGATGGGACAGGATTACATGGATTGTCGCAAGAGGAACACATTGTGCAAGAAACAGTTTCGTCCTTTGAAGTCACTAAAAGAGGCAGTGACATTAAGAGAATAAGAAGACCTGACAAATTAGAGAATCTGATTGCTTCCATTGTCAGAAATTTGTTGTCTGACAAATGAGCTAGAGATTTGGACTAAAGTCAAGTGATAAGGAAGAGAGAAGATGAAAGAAGAAAAGAGAGAGAGAAGAAGCACATTCAGAGGCTAGAATAAAAGTGTTCCTCTCTTTATTGACGAATTTAAGATTTTTAAATTATTAAATTGTTTATTGAAAAATAATTATTTGTTTTCGTTATTATTAAAGATTTAAAGGTTATGCACAATTTGTTTTGTCCAAAAAAAAAAAAAGTTATGCACATTTGCCATATATATTCGTATACTTAGACAGTATCTTGAAAATGTTACTTTCAATATCTGTAAATTTACTTTCAGATATAATTCTTTAGTTTTGTTGGAAAATTTGATCGCATGAAATAATTCATCAGCTAACAAATGAAATAACAAATTTACAGGCACTAAAAAGTAAAGAACACACGGAGCCAACACGTTTGACTTCTAGCCGAAGGTTTGTGTAATAAAAGCACCGAAAAAACGCGGTAAATGTCAAATGGTAATGTGTTCAACCTAAAGTTTGAGATCATCATTCCTTTTTATATATGAAGTCGTATAGATGACTTTTAATATAATCTTTTTAATTTAATTTTAGATATGATTTTGTACAATCGTAATGCACGTCGCATACAAAAGATGAGCCGCTCGAAATGTCATTTTTTGCATTGTTTTATTTCACGCTCTTCTTCATCAAAATGGATATATATAATACGGATATACCTGAGGCTTGAGAGAACTAGCTGTACGATTTTTGGAACTAAGTAAAAAATCGTGTAATACAATGTTTGTTGCTAGACCCGTTTGTTTTTGTTAGGTGAGGAAGAGTGTACACGTGGCACTTAAAGATTGGTGAGCAAAGAGAAGACACGTGGATATGAGAAAGCTGATGTCATGTCATTATCTCTTGTGGTCTAGAGTACGAGCTATCTAGAGATAAGATTTTTGCGTTATTTCGTTGACACAAAAGCAGTAAAACTGTTAACCTAACTGCCAAGTAAGATAATTTTGATCGTATTCAAGCGTTAGCAACACATCCATTATTCTTATTTTCGATCAAGTCAGCGAAATTGTTACATTTTTAGAAGAATAAGTCAGTGATTACATTGCAACTTAGGTTTATTTACAGTACTGTTGTAACTGAGGTTTTTCCGACGACAACACACATTATGCTTCAACATCGTTTGTAATCACTGTTAACAACATTTTCGCCACATATTTCGGTCCCAAACAACTTTTATAAAAAAAAATGTGTCTAACTCTCTTATATATGTCGCTAACGTCGGAGTTTCAAACAAGGCCGACATACTGTATGTTATTATTCTTTCAAAATAATTTTTCATTAGTCGTTATGTCTTATTTGTTCTATCAAACGAGGTAGACATATAAAACAGATTTGGGCTTCGTTTAAAACAGTTTAGCAAATTCAGTGATGAAAGAATGAGAACACTGTAAATCGATGCTGTGGTTAAGACTCCGTTTGCAATATTATATATCGATCGATGCAAATAATCTGTCATTCGTCCTTTGTTCGAGTATGTGTGTATATACATAGTTGCATTGATGCAAAAGGACCAGTCTCATCATCATGAAACAAAATACCATTGCATTGAATAAATCGTCTTTCAAATATGCATAAGTGATAGAGACAAAAAGAAAAAAAATGTTGTCTGTGATTGATTACATTAATGCACCCAATGTGAATGAAAGTGGGGTGAAGTAAGTTGCACTATGAAAATGAAAGAAAGAGAAGATCAAACAAAATCACAAGGGAAAAAGGAAAGAAAGCTCTATATTTGTTGGTTGCCAAATATTAATTGGATTCTTCCTTGTTTGTTGATAAAAGATATTAAATTCATACCACAACTTTATTCCCTTCCCTCACATGCAACTTCTTTTCTTTACTTTTGTTTCTTATTACAAATTGAGATGACTCATGTCGCTCTCGAGCTTTTATTTGTAATAAAAAGAATAATTCGTACGTTAATCTGTCGAATCATTTGTTACAATAATACAACGTTCTTAAGCTAATTATTCTCCTTCAATCAAACAATTATCAACCAAACTATTAGACATAATGCTGATCATGACTTACGAAATTATCAACTTGAAATGAATTGACTATAAGTAGACAGGCTCATATCCTAAGTATAGATAACGATTGTATCAACTATCAACCATACCAATTTAGGGTCATACCGGTTTAGGTTTGGAGTGGACTAGTGTTTGTTGGTTTTTTGATACTCCATTTTAGTATTTTACTAACCTTTTAATTCAAGGGACAAATCAACTTTAAGATTCCTAAAATTGTTGAAAAAAATAAAAAAGATTCCTAAAATTAATTAGAAATAAATGCGGGCAGTTTCAATTCTCAGGCAGGAACGGACTTGTGGTAGACCAACGTTACACGTGTGAAGCATAGCAACGAAACCACTTCCTCTGTTCGGTCCAATCGAAACCAAACCGCGTGAAACGACTGAAAATCAAAGGTGCAAAACTATAAATAAACATAAAACTCGAGGGTATAACAGGTAGAAACAAAACGTTGTCTTCTTGTGTCCTTGTCCGAAGTTGTAGTTCGGTAACAAGTCTTTCGCTTCCATTTCTTCTTCCCACCTTTTCTCTCTCTCTCTCTCTCTCTCTCTCTCTCTCTCTCTCTCTCTCTCTCTCTCCCGT
>Ga0041059_1001823_pt1 | contig 16589 bp, 14 predicted proteins | sample AraColnosormetaG_FD_56232 | JGI IMG/M metagenome (GOLD analysis project Ga0041059, IMG submission 56232) | Arabidopsis roots microbial communities from North Carolina, USA - Col MF nosort | ecosystem: Host-associated > Plants > Roots > Unclassified | place: USA: North Carolina | collected...
AGTTTTTTTTTTTTTTTGGCTTCTCTCTCAATTTAATAAGAGTTTAGAAAGAACAAAAAAAACCATCTTTTCCTTGTCCACGTAGAGTTGAATTTGTAGGGTTCTTTAGAAATGTGCAATTGCTCATCTTCCTTCTTCTGTTCTCTTCCAGTTCTCAATGCTCGATTGGTGAAACCCAATTCAGAAACTTGTCGATGGAGGCTCAAACGGATTCAGCATTCAATCCTCAATTGCTTTTGGATTGATTCGAAAAACTCTCCCTTTCTCGGGCAATTCAGTTTTATAGAGAAACCGAGAGACAATTTCATCTGTTGCTTGAGTTCTTCACTATCTAATGAAGAAGATGTAGTGCATCAAACTGTGGGGAGTGATAGTGTAGAATTACCTGGAGAAAGTGATTTGGTTCGACTAGTAGGTGATAATGATCTGAGCATTACGGGTTCGCGAGGATTCAAGCAGTCGACGACAAGATCGAATCTTGTTGCTAAGCAAGTTGTTAGTATACAATCAGCTTTGAGTTTAGGATTTATCTCTCAGCTTTGGGTTGACACTACTTCTGTAAGTTCCTTCTTGAATCCAATCACCTTAGCGAGTCTAAAGTCTGCTCTTTTACCAAATTTGTGACTGTTTAAGTAAGTGCAATGAGCTCTATCATTCTGAAATTTCAGTGGTTGGTTTTGGTGGTTGATGTTAAACCAAGCTTGCTATCTGGAGAATCTGAGAGATTTCTGCTCACAGACATTGTCCGGGTACTACTATGTTTGGTTTCTGCTACGTTGAAAGTTGTTTCATTTGGAAATGTGTTTACTTACATCTTAGTTTATATTAAGATCTCTGTAGGTGGGTGATGTTGTCCTTGTTGATAATGAGACTGTCTTGGATACTGAATTCAAGATGGTTGGACTTGAAACACTGGTATATAGTCTCTTTTTATGTGATGTCTTGTGAATCACTGGCCTTTAAGCAAGTCTAAGATTGAATTCTCATCTTTTGTTTAGGTAGGTTACAGAGTAGTTACACCAGGAGGGAGAAACATTGGAAAGGTGTGTTAATAAAGATCTTCTTCGGTAATGATATCTGTCTCTTTGCTTATATCTTGCTATTAGCTGAATGCACATGGTTGGTTTTAGGTTCGAGGTTACTCATTCAACATTAACTCGGGAATAGTTGAATCGCTTGAGCTCGATTCCTTCGGGGTAACTATTATACCATCAAGCCTGGTGGGTAACTTAATTCCCTTTTTTCTAATAAAGTTGAAATGGTTTATGTGAGATACAAGCACAAGCATTTAATCTTGGAATAGCATAATGTTATGATTACCTACCTGGTATGTGATAATGCAGGTGAGTACATACAGATTAGATGTCGAGGATATAATCGAGGTCTTACAAGATATAGTTGTGGTTCAAGAAGATGCAGCTTCTAGAAAACAGAGGTTGACTAAGGTATATATATGTCTTGTAATGGCATGCCTTGGGATTTTCATCACTTTTCAAATGGATGATTGAAGAAAGACTTTTAATTACAGGGACTCTGGGATGCTCAGTTTGATAGTGAATACCCTGATGTTGAAGATCTTGAAAGTTCATCTGATAGAAGACGGCGAAGGAGAAACAATCGATCCAACCGAAAAAAGAGAGATTTGGATGATGAAGAATGGGACATATTCCGCTAGAAGTGATACATCCATTTGTTGCCATTCATCTTGACATATATCTTCGGCTGTATTTGATAGTGAAAATGAAACAGAAAGAAACAGGACTTGTTCGCAATGCGATGGGAACTTTAAGCTGTATATGTTCTCTTGTGTTGCAGTTGAGTCAGAATCAGTTTCAAGTAATGATACTTATCGACCAATATCACATACATTAGGCTGTGAAGCTTCAGCCGTACAAGATGATTAAATGGAGGACACAAATAGCAATTCTAAAACTAAAAAAAAAAACTTCAAAATTTGGTAAAATCTGCAAGAAAGTTGAGTTGACAGTTTGGAAGAAGAGAAGCAAAAGAAATAAGAACTACAAACACCTAAATTAGTAAATACCCCTACTTACTAATCTCTAAGACATTGAATGATATCCTTAAACAAACATCGGAGCCAGAGCATTCTAGGAATGCTGCTAGCAAATGGACACGAAGCTCCTGATTAATCAATCAGAGCCTCTATGTCTTAACATGGTCTCATGAAATAAAAGACACAGAGATCTCCTCAACAGAACTTCCAGTGGTTGTCACAGTTAACACATGTAACATAAGTCGTCATTGGCTCATCAGCACTTCTTGTTTGCATCTGATAGTAGGTGCATTTGCGCTGACCACACCGCCCGCACTTGAACTGGTCGGTAGATGCTTTTGCAGCAAGACCACGCTCACAATCAAACAGGGCTTTCTCTTTGATCTGGTTGTTCTCTTGTTTCCTCTTGTCACTTGCCATATCTTCGGCAGACAATGTTATGAGTTTCTCTGGTGAAATCTCCCCAGTGAGAACCCTCCTTCTTAAGTCCGGGTTGTTACTATCCCTCAGGTTGAACATTATAGATCTGTACTTAAGCTTCTGAGCTCCAGTTGAGCGACCCAATTTCTCAAACATCAGTGATTCCACTGAGACAGCAACACGTAAAGGATCACTAGCATTTACTGACTCTCTCTCATAGTCATCAGCTTCTCCAGCAACCCTGCACAACGCCTCCACAAGCAACTCACGGATTTTGTCACGCACAGGATCATTGCATTTGAGCATTGCAGTTAGTTTTGGAGGAGCATTAGCTGCTTTAGCTGGAGCTTTCATACTTGATTGGTTGTCCTTTGAGACCTTTTCATCTTTCACAGCCTGACCACGATAATCTATCTTGGTTCCATTGGTGACTTTGATGTCAGGTACCTTTCTCTCTATCTTGACACCGGTAACAACTTTATTGTCAGGTTCCTTTCTCTCAACCTTGATACTCTTAGCCGAATCACCCCTCTGAAGTTTCTGAACTTTAACAGGAGCAGGATTTGAAGGCTTCTCAACATCCATCTTATTCACCTTAGCCTCTTTACAACCGTTAGTGCCTTCGGTTTTCTTAGCTTTGGCTGTCTCTTCAATGACAACTTTCTTCCATATCTCAAGCAGATCAGTAGCTACGCTTTTGATATCTTCAACAGGATGTTTTGCAAGAGACCTCAGCTTCTTTCCCACCTGGAAGCAAGAAAAGAATATAACTTTCTCAAAAGCAAATACACACACTATCAACATTCCAGAGGATAATGTCCAAATTGGTTTGTTCCAACAATATCAACGGGGACGTACAAACAATTAGTCAATTATACAAATCAGTTAGCTCAAGCTTCTTCATCTATTGAATTAAAGTTACTCTTTTTAAACTTCTATAAACTTTTTCAGATGAAATTAAATAACCCTAATTAAAAATCTAAGGTAACAACAACACAAGTCAATGCAACGAGATTAAGCAATCAACACCTAGAAAAACCCTCCTAAATGCAACATATATAAACCTTTTCCTAAATGCAAAATAAATCAATCTTTTTTAGGGTTACGAGAAGATAATCAGAAACGAACCTGAGTCGCAACGAGGGTATCGTATGTGACAGGAAACTTCTTGAGCTGTTTAAGGGCATCGATACATTGAGAAACCTCAGGACCTGAAGAGGTAACACCGTCAAGAGCCGCCGCATCGGCTGCCTTCTTAGCTCCCTCGAACAAATCAATCAAATCACTCTCCATCGTTCCGACAATCCCTAGCTCAAAAAACAAAGCACCAACACCGATAGATCCAAGGCGACTCAGAACAAAGAACAATCCAACAAAATCTCTCAAGTATGGAGAGAAGGATTATAATCGGCGGAACCTCGTTTGAGTCACGACGAAGAAGATAGATAGAGATTACGGACTGAAACTGTGTTCTTAATTTATTTTATACGACCGAGACAAAGTGATCAACGGTTTCAGTTAAAACCTTGAAGAATCAACGGTTTGGATCACGTGGCTAGGTCTATGGATACTACTAGATTCACGCTTCTGCTCTCTTTCTCCTTATCCCGATATTACTGCATCAAGCTTGGGCTCACCCAGGCCCTTATTGGGCCAAAGTTTGATGGGCTTTTCACAAACAAAATAAAATTCTCGTTTTTATTGGTTTGTTGATATTAATAAACGACTCACTAATCCAAATACAACGGAAATTAGAAGGATTGATCGCAAAAATTGTACACAACTTAAAAAGAGATATCAAAAGAGTTTGGCATATATGATGCTGATGTTGACGACAACACTTCTTCCTCTTACCCCATTTTTCTTTATCCTTCACTTCTTACAAACCCATCGCTTGATTCATCTTCTCCGCCATCTTCTAAGGTTGGTCCCTTTTCTCTCTTGACCACCATCTTGTACAAGTAAAACCCTAGCACACCACCACTGCAACAGTAATCCAACAAACTTTTAAGCCTTCTTTCTGATAAGAATCCTAATTAATCCATTATATGCAAAGTGTGTTTTGCTTTTCCCCGTGGAATATTTGAATCTAGCAGGAAGTTTGGTCAAAAGGTATGACTAATCTTCCTTCATTCAGATATCTCTTTGAATTTTAGTTTAGGTTCTTCTATCAATCATCTTCCTATCGTGTTTCATTTATCAAATTGCAAATGTACAATGATTAATGATATGGTTTTCAGAGTGTACCTTGTAAGGGTGGTAAAAAAACCTAGGAACGTCGATTTCTATAAAGAGAAAAAGGAGAGTGAATTATGTTTCATTCAAAGCCATTCTTCAAACCATTTGAAATATAACATTGAGCAATGAAAGTTACCTGAGACAGTAGCAACCGCAACTCTCTCAAAAATATGATTGCCACTATAGCTGTTGAACATAAGAACACGGTAACAGATAAGCGTCACTAAACATGCTTTACATCTATACTCAACCGGAGAATGTCGGAAAGCCTCAAAAATCAGATTAGTGAAAAATTAATTTGTTGACTAAACTCAAAATCTAGGATTCAACAAGTATCTATTGGAACAAGACTCATTTCTAGACAAATCAATAATGCAACTTAAACTAATTCATTCATGGTTAGCTAATATGCATATCAGAGGGGTTATCAAAGCCGTTCCTAATCAAAGCACAATTCTGGTTGTTAAAACTAGATTTCAGTAACTGGGGCTAGCTTTTGTGAATGATATGAGAAAGGGTTAATACAGATTGAAAAACTTTACTAACCCATCTGTCCTTTTAAGAACTTTGTAGATGACTCTCCTTTCCTATGAGACTTTAGACTTGCCAGGCTCAGTGCAAAAAGGGCTCCACCAAGAATGACTCCAAACCTGATGGCCGGAATGCTTCCCGATACCATGAAGTTAATAAAACCACCCACAAGCAAGAGTAGACCTGTAAAGTATACAAACATTGTTATCCCGTTACTCACGAACAATGAAAGCTTACAAAAGATGAACAAGATATACAACATGTTTACCATAAGGTATTCCAACATGAAAATCATTCGCTCGGGACACATTTTTCAGATCCTCAGTGGAGGCAAATGCTTCAACAATCTCTTTCACATCTGATGGAGATTCTTCTGCTGCTTTCAAAATATATTCTCTACCCTCTTCACTAACCACTTTCGCTTTAGTACCCAACTCTTCTTTCGCCTTTTCCGCTTGAATCCTAAGTTGTTCAGAAGTTTCTTTCAAGACCGTCATCGCCTTTTGGGAGTTAACGGAGTATGCCTCCGATGACACACTCTGCATCTTTGATACCTGCTCTTTAAAAGACTCAAGAGTTTGTTTCCATGCTTCCTTAGATGTATCATCTTCAACATCTATATCACTCTTCTCCTTCCCCACCTCAACACCTGATTCTCCCTATTTGAACAATGGCGATAAAGGGTAATAATCAAAACATGTTCTTTAGCTAATCACAGATCATTTGATAATTTCAAACCCCAAATTGCACCTCACTTGAAATTGGCAGATTATATTGCTTAATCAAATAAATTTCACCAAAGTCCAATTTTTTTCTAGCCTCAAGCAATTTACAAGATAAAGCATCTGAATTTCGAGATACCCAACAGAGAAATTAGAAGTTTTGAGCACAACCACACTACTCACCGAATCCTCGTGGGATGCAGCGAAAGCAACGACGGATCGATTAAGCAAGACTTCCGGCGAGGTAAAGCCGAAACGTATTCCTGGATACGAAACAACAGCTCGAGGAGCACTGAAATGGCGTCGGCTAGGGAGGAGAGAACGAGGTGGAGCACAGAGCTTCACAGGCGGACGAGAGTGAGCTCTATAGAGCAAGGTGGAATTAGGGTTTCTGATAGACATTAACTCCATTGGGATACTCATCATCGCCTGATCAAAACGTCGCCTTGGTGAGAGAAGTCGTCGGCGAAGAAGAGATTAGAGAATAATAGAGACTTTAAGCTTAGGGATTCCTACAAAAGCTGTGTGTTGTGAGTGCTTCAACTAGGAAGCAAAGAATTTCCGAAGGACTACTACGCAACAACAAAAATATGTTTTTGAAAACGACGCCGTAACATTTGGAAATATATACCTAAGAAAAATATCTCGAAAGTTGAAAAGCGTCTGCGTTAGACCCTCTGAGCGATATAGAGTCTTTCTAAATCCCAAACCGAATTAGACCGGTCGTCTTTATCCGGTTGACTTTAATGAGCTAAAAACCTGACTTTTGTTCTAATAAACCTTGAGTCAACAACTGACTTCAACAATTTTATTGTTTGCAGAAGAAAAGTATCACTTTGAAACAATGAGATGATAATTATAGACATAGTTACGGAATTTATGTATAGTTCAGGCAAAATTTAGATATTTAAAATTAAAAAGAAATCCATTAAGAGGGGACAATAATACCATCTATCTACCAAATACCAATGGATCGCATCCATATCAATTTATTATGGTTGGGAGAAGCAGAAGTGAAGGCATTTAAAGCAGGATCTACCAAAATTCCATGTAAAGGACGGTAATGACGAAAATGCAGATACACCCAATTTTCCATCGCCAATAATTTTCTTTGAACACGTGTACGTATGTCTCTATAACTAAACTTTGGTTTTTCATGAATTTGGGGTTAAAGAGTTTTTAACACTAATTATGGAACCAATCCATCTTTTTCTCGGTTATCTAAACACGTGTTCAATATTACTACAAACTTGGAGATTATATCCTTTTGTGGAAATAGAAACTTGGAGTTACTTTATTTCCTCTTATAAATTGGTTCCATCACGTCCCCAATTATTGACGAATATTTAGCTTTTCACAAATCCGAAAATTAGTGTGGATTTTGGTCCTCAGATTTCCGTTATTACACAAAATGTTGCCATACTCGATATTGATTAATCAGTTTCATATCGATTAAACTAATGCAAGATTTAATAAGTAAGAATATAGAAAAACTTAAACTTCAAGTACTCTGAAATTTCATATAACGTTGTTGCCTGCGAACATAGTACAGACAAACCCATATAACAAGAACACCACAATAGAAAAAGACAAGAAATTAAAAACTCTAAAAACAAACATTCGAACATCTTATTTAATATTAATCTCATCCATTATATAATAAGGATTCGAAACTTCCGGTAGTAGCATCATCTCACCGTTGCTAGCTCATCACCTCACGCTGCAACCACATATATACAAATTAATATAACACCGTTAATATAACCTTTCGAATATTTAACCCCAAAAAGAAACAAATTATAGCTTAAATATCTGAGAGAGTGAGAGAGATTAACATACGTTTTGCAGTTGGTGCTGGTGCTGATTTTGTAAGGAATATTGACTCCACATGCCTTAGGAATTCCAGCTGCACGGCCAGCGTTGAGACCAGAGCCTAAGGCTCTAGCGGCACCTTGAATGCAATTGCAAGCTTGCTGACGGTCTGGGGTCGTCTTGGCTATGCTGTTGAGGTTTTTAACGCCGGAGCAACACGCTGGGGGAATGACACCACCTTGGAGCACGTAGCCAATGCACGCTGCCAAGTTGCTGTTAACTGAGCCACAGCTTAGCGCAGCGTTCGATGTGATTGGACCGGCCACAATCATGCAGGCCAAGAGCAAGCATGCCAACTTCATCACTCCAGCCATATTGATCTCTTAGGTAGTGTTTTATGTTCGTTTGCAATAGGAGATGTGTGTAGTGATGGATGATGAAGAGAGTTTGGGGAGTGAGTGTTATATAGAGTAGGTACGTATATGTTATGTGGTGTGAATGCGATAGATTATAGAGGGAAGGAGTAGTTGGTGGTTGTACTCATTTAATTTAGAGGTTCCTAATTCCTAACTATGTATAGGACCACTCATCTCTTTTGTTTGACATGTTAATTCAACTTTATCGTATGGAAAGTTATAATTCGACCAAAATACATTTTATTAACGTATTTGTAGTGTGACAGTGCCTACGTCCTTCTTTGCATTTTCATTGTTTGTTTTTGTAATTGTTTCAAAATTATAGGTGTGTAGATAGGAACATAGTTAGTTTACTTCTTTTTAAAAAAAATTAAAATCTCGTTTATCTAACATGAAAACTGCTTTACAAAAAGACCTGATGAAAAGTGATTATTTTACCAAAAAAATACATTTTACTAACGTACTCTCATGTTTTTTTCTGAATTTTTATAGTTTTGTTTATTTATGTATTTCGAAGACTTAAGTCTAGTTGAGAAATAGTTATTTTACAAACTATAGATGTGCTATATATTCTAATCGTCTAGTTTATCTTAACAACATATTATTCATATATATATTTGCATGTGTTTATCTTTTACATGACTCTAATAAGAATCATGCTATCCATTGTCAATAATATTTTCGACACGTGTACGTGTATAAGTTAACTTTGTTTTTTTTACAAAAGTCATTTAAATAAAACTGTTGTTAAGAGTTAGTACTAAGAAATCATTCTATCTTTATTTCGGTTATCTATTTTATTTCCTGTTATAAAATTATTTGAACGAATTCGTTTCTCTTCGGTATCATGCAAAGGGTAATTAATTTATTTTAAAAACTGTGTGTTGATGAGAGATTAACAATAAGATTATGATTGTTTGGATATAATGATAAAGATTTAAAACTTAGACATTTTTATTGATCTTAATTATAATAGCAAAAAAAAAGTAAATAACTTACATTTGGAAAGTCATGTTTTCGAATATACTGATCAACTAGTATTAGTAGATATCTGACTTTTATCATTATATAGTCCAAAAACTAGTGTGGACTTTGGTTTTGAGATTCCCGATATCAAACAAAAACAAAATGTTGTTTACTTGATACTTCCCAACTGTAATGCAAGTTAATCATTTTGGTCATATCGATTAAACTAAAGTAAGTGTTAGTATAGATATAGAGTATAGAATAACTTAAACTTCAAGTCTGAAATTCAAAGAACGTTGTTTGCGAACATAGTACAGACGATCACATAATAGAAACGCCACGATAAAAAAAGACAGGAAATTGAAAAGAGTACAGCCATTCGAACATCTTTATTTAATATTATCTCATCGATTATATAATATTCGAAACATCCGCTAGTAGCTTCATTTGACCGTCGCTCATCACCTCACGCTGCATTCACATACAAATTAACATAACAACGTTAATATAAGTTTCCAATATTTAACAAAATAAACTAAAAAATTTATAACATATACTTATAAGAGTGAAAAGATCACATACGTGTTGCAGTTGGTGCTGGCGCTGATTTTGTAAGGAATATTGACTTTGCATGCGCTAGGAAGTCCAGCTGCACGGGCAGTGTTGAGACCGGGACCAACGGCTTTAGCGGCAGATTGAAGGCAACGGCAAGCTTGCTGACGGTCTGGGGTTGTACTGGCCATGTTTTTAAGGTTAGTAACGCCGTTGCAGCACCCTTGGGTAAGTGGAGCACCTCGGGTCAAGTAGGCAATGCACCCTGCCAGGTTGCCGTTGACGGTGCCACAACTCATAAGCGCGTTCGCTGTGATTGGACCGGCCACAATCATGCAAGCCAAGACCATGCATGCCAACTTCATCACTCCAGCCATATTGATCTCTTAGTTAGTGTTTTACGTTGGTTTGCAAGAGGAGATGTGATGGATGATGAAGAGTGTTAGGGGAGTGAGAGTTTATATAGAGTAGGAAAGTACATCTTATGTAATGTGAATGCAATACCTAAATACTACTATGAGGGAAGGAGTAGTTGGTCGCTGTACTCATTTAATGTAGACCCATACGAATTTTAAAATTGGAATGTCACTAAAATATCGTCAATTTAACTAAAAAAGGCTGTTTTAGATAATAACGAGTGTGCAGACAATAATCTTTGGATTCTAAATTTAACGAAGAAGATAAGTCTATCTGTGACGTCTGGAAATCCCAATCCGACGGTGTGAATCTTTAACGAAAGCCTGAAACCCCAACGTGACTTTATGTGGACTACTACTAGCTTGAACAAACATTTGGAGATGTTAAAAAATTTCGAAGTAGAGATTTATCGTTTATGAATATCTTTAATTGTAAGATGAAAACAACGTTGTATAAGTTTTTTTTATCACTAATACTAGTACTTATCATTGTATTAGTTTTTTTTAATAATAAATTTCAGTGGATATACACAATATTATGTCGGTTTGTCCTGCCCTCCACAGGCCACGCCATAGATTGTATGTAGATGGTTCGTCATTATGTGAAAATTTGACTGATACACATAATAAATACTGAATGCATGACACATGGGTAGGATGGGGTCATTGTCGGTTTCGGCCTGAAATGTACAATTATTGGCTTTTGCTTTGCAAAACCATCACTCCATCGTCCCATAACTACTATAGTACTATTTCTAGTCTTATTTTGGTAAAACTAGGTGTTGTGTGTTTTTTATTGGTATGATGAGTCACTAGACTTTTCTTTGGTAAAATTTTACTTTATCTGTAGTTGGAGATCGAGAGTCAATGGTTGAGATGATCGTCGAACAATATAAAAATCATAAAGATTGTAGAAAGATTTAAAATATTAACATATATTAGTTTTAGTAATATTTATATATATTATTTACATTTATTTTTATTTTAGATTAGGAAATCTCATAATATATATATATATATATATATAAGAGAGAATATATCTTATAAAGTTATTTTTATGAGAATCTATTATAATTCTTTATTCTCATCCAACTTATCAAGTTATGTAGTAAAGGTGTTTTATAAGAACTAAAAAGTGTCAAGAAACACAATTAAACATGGAACGATCGACCATATTTTCTTGTAATAACAGACTTTTACAAATACATTTTTTATTTTATTTTCAACTGGTGTTTTTCCGGTCCGGTGATGTGTTTAAATGTCGTCTATTTGGCTAAAGAACACGTCGTCAAAATAAGCTTTTAAAAGTTTCATTCATGTTTAATCATTTTCTGTTTAAGAAGAACAGAAAAATCGTATTTACTGTTTAAAATTTTTGTCGGTGTCTGAAAGGCTACATGATTATATACTTTTCCCTTATTTTCGGTAAAAACTTGATAATTAGGCACCGAAATGCCACATGCAACATATTATATGTACACCGAACACGTGTGAGCATAAAGTACATTGGTATAAATACATTACGATATAGCTACTCATACTTATTAAGGACCTCTCTATACGTGTAAGAAATTGCAGTATATTTCCTGAAACATGGTGAAAAATGAATGCCTCAAGTCTGAAATGAAAATGACAGTGATGTAGACGTGGAAAAGTATTAAGAGTGATTTTTTATCAATTAACTTTGATTCACAAAACTTATGATTAAGTTTCAAACGTAAAATGTAAAATGTAAAATGCTACACAATTTATGATGGATATGAAGAACAGTTGTCAAAGACTCAAAGTAGCTTATTTAAACTACTAAAACCACATATGATTAAATGGGGTTGGGTTTGGGCCGAATCGGGCTTGTTGCTTGTTCTATACACTATTCAAAGCCATTTGGATAAAACATCCATCTTCGTCACAACTGTTTGTTAAACATCCATTTGGTGGTGTGTCACGTCCTTCCATCTGATCAACAATGGGTTTGTAGTCTTCTGGCAGACCCCCGAGAATGTAATCAACTTGATCTTCATGGTCAATGATTTTGCCAATTAATGCCAACTGATCAAATCGATTGATAAAGCCTTGAACGTACTCGTCGATGGTGCGGGTGTCTTTCTTCCATTGTTTGATTTGGTGTTGGAGCTGTTTGATATGGCCACGACTCGGTTTGGCATAGGTACCAGCAAGAGTGGCCCAAACATCAGCAGAGGTAGCGGCGCGGGACACCGTTGGTTGGACGGTGAGAGAGAGAGTGCCGATGAGAGCACTGAAGATCAATTGATCTTGTCTACTCCAGGCTTCATACTCAGGATTCACAGAGGCAACGTCGTTGACGGTAATCTCACGAGCTGGAGCAGCTTTTGTCGCATCAAGGTATTGAGTGAGACCGTAGCCGTGAAGGAGAGCGTGGACTTGGCGGCTCCACATTATGTAATTGGAGGCCGTAAGTTTTGTCACATTCGACATGTTCATGTGAACAATGGAGGTGTTGTTGAGGTTGACGGTTTCAGAAGAAACATTCGACATGGTTGAAGTTTGAAAAACAGAGGAATAAAAAAATCAACGGGGGAGAAGAAGAAAGAAAGGAGAGAGGCGGCTGTTTTTAGGTTTTTTATTTTTAGGTATCGATGATGCTCTGATACCATATAAAGAATATAGAATTGGATGATTTGTATTGAGATGATTTACATTGTTTATATACAGACTAGATGTTCTAGAGACTTCTAATTACAGAATATATAGTTTACATAAGTAGAATTGTGATTGATCTTGATTGATCCTTGATAGATTCGTCACAACTGTTCTCACTACATACTTCTGCGTGTTAGAAAAAGCTAAGCTCAACCAATTAAATGGCTGAGTCTTTTCACAAAATCTTAGTTAACAGTTCGGACACAAATCTATCTTCGGTATTTTTAGTTTGCCAAAAAAAAAAAGTTTCCTATATCATTAACAATCCGTTAAAAATTGTCGATTGATAATTTTAACATTTCTAGCTAAACTAGTCAATTCGTATTTTGTAGTAAACCAATCTCCAGATCATTGCTACTCACATCATCATCGTCTTGTACTTCAGCATGGACGGTTTCGTCTTCCGAATGGCTTTTGTCGGCTGCAGCGGAGGTAAGTTCCTCTGCCCGCTTCACTTGATGAGACCAGTCCGTACGGATTAACGTATAAAGCATCATTACCAAACACGTCATCTGCGCAGATAACAGTCCAAACCATAGCCCACGAAACCCAACCTTAAACCCAAACGTGGTCGTAACTGCCACAGGCAAGCCCACAATGTAGAATGCGCATAGGTTAACGCGTGCTCCATCTTTAGGCCTAGCCGTCCCAGTCAAGACTCCGCAAGCAGCCGTCTGTGGCGAGTTTCCAATCTCGCAAAGCCCCAAGATCGGAAGCGCAGCCGAAATAAGCCCGAGAATCTCCGGTTCGTCCGTGAACATCTTTCCCCAAACCGACCTAAGCGCGGTCACAAAAACAGCAGCTGCTAAACCGTACGCTACCGCGAGTATCAAGCCAATCACGGTCGTACATTGTGCCCGTGTTGGTTGGCCGCCTCCAAGAGCGTGACCTACACGGGTTGCAATGGCGCTGCTAATAGCAAACGGGACTACGTATAGTATCCCGGTGGTCTGAATCAATATTCCCATGGCGGCCACGCTTGCTTTAGGGTTCCCAAGAAGCCCACAAAGAAAAAGCATGATCTCATACCACCAATACTCCAAACACACCGAGATAGCGCTTGGTGCGGCTAGAGAAAGCAGCGGCCACCAGCCGCGGAAAAGTGACCGCAAAGCGAGCCCTTCCCACGGTTTGATTAGAGAATCCGAGAAGCACGTATAAACGAGCAGTCCCACGTCGATATTCATAGTGTTGAAAGCCATTGCGATGGCCACACCCTTAACGCCTAAACGCATACGCACGACAAAGACGTAGTTGAAGAGAGGATGAAGAAGAATGGATACAATGGCAGATATCGTGAGCGGTGATGTTAAGCCTTGCGTTCTAAGGAACGTTCGAAGCGGATGGAGCATGGCCTGAGCCAAGAGCTCAGGGACGAAGAAGAGCATATAGGTTTTGGCTACCTTGGTAATATCTGGGTCCTGACCCAACCGTAGGAAAATGGGTTCGATGTTGAGCCACGTAACGGCGATTGGAACAGAGACGACAATTAAGAGACAGAACATTTTCTGAAACGTGTGGCTAAGTACGGTCCAACGTTTGGCTCCGAAGGCTTGGCCACAGATTGGGTCCATACCAACGGAAAGGCCTTTAAGTACGGAGACTCCAGTGATGTTTCCAAAGCCCATAGCGAGTGCACCACCAGCGAGTTCGACTTTTCCGAGATGACTCAAGAACCACATTGAGATTATTGATCTTGAGAATATGAGGAGTGATGTCATCACAATCGGGCAAGCTATTTTTGTGAGTGACGCCATCTCCTCTCCCACCTGCATGGGAAAAATAAAATTAAAAAATTATGTTATTTTTGTTAGGTTTTTCAATTGAACAACTCTTTATTTTTTCACATGTTCTATAGGCTTCTAGTTCTAGCAAAACGCACTCGAGAAGATATTAGTGTATAGAAAGAGCGCAACACGAGTATGTTGTATATTAAAAAAAAAAAAATTATCCTCAAAATATGATTTAGTCTTTAATATCCTTTTTTAATCATGTTTAATATTTTGTACGTGATTTAATTTCGTTTAATTAACGATATTGCACTCACTAAAAATATTAAATTTTCTGGTATATCATTTATTAATATTTTTATCACAATAAACAAACAAATTTCTTTTCTAATAAGTTGTATGAAAATGGTATTTATATGAGCTTTTTATACATGAGTTATTAAAAAAATCATTGTACCTTAATTGTTTCTTTTTGTCAAATAAAATCTTAAATTAATTTTATTGTGAAACAGAAGGACATTACATTACAATACGGAAAATGATATTTTATCATATTATAAAATTAAGAACAATTTGTAAGCACGAGGAAGATGGTCGCATCACATGGCCACTGGGACTGGGATGAGAAAGTTGAAAAAGGAAGAGAAAAAGGTTTAAACTCTATAACTTTTAGAACTGAATATATAATCAAATTCACAAGTGCCAGAAAAGCGAATGGCTAACTGTACCAACATTCTAGGATCTTTTTAAATAAAAATCATCATGGGTTTTTAAAAGCTCACCTTTTTTGTTTTCTTTTTGAAAAAACAAAATCAGCTTAGATATTACCTTTCATTTCATGATATCTTCATTAAGAATATCCACATTTTAAAAACATATAAAAAATATTTTACGCATAGATACTTGTAAAAGTATCATGAACTACTATTGACATTTCATAAACAATCGGATAAGGATTTCAAGAAAATAAATCGGAAAGTAACTAGATTATATTTGTACTAAGTAAAGAAACTGATAAAAAGAATAGAGTGAGAGGAAACCTATATAGAACACTTTCCTAAGTAAGTACAACCCAACTGTCAAGAAATATAAAGTAAGTACAACACAAAAAGCATCTCTTTCAGTCCATGAAAGTGAGGATTTATCATACTAGTAGTAAGTAGTAACGCTTTAGGCATAAATATGAACATATATACACATATATATATATATATATATATACAGAGAAAACTTATATATAAATGAATTTTCAACATTGTATTTCTCAAGTACGTGAAAGATAGATGAAGCATTATTCATGCTATGTTTTTAAAAGGGATGCATTATATTCGGTTAAAATGCTATAAAAACAGTCAAAAGAAGCATTCAATCCAGTATAAGATCAATTTCCAAGAACTACATATTATTTACCAGACCCAAAAAATACTGCGAAAGTGACTGAAAACAATATAATAATCCATCAAAAATCACCAAATTCTCTGGTTAAACGTAGCAAACGTCTCTATATTAGGATGGTCCTGATCACGAAAACTAGTAGTACAAACAAAAACACAAGAAAACTATGAAATCAAAGAATAAGCAGAGTGATGACTTGTCAAAGCTAATTGGAATTTTTTTGTTGAAGAAAATGTAAGAACAAGAAAAGAGAAATTAAAGAAAAAGAAACAAGCCTCATTGAAAGGGATGCGACGGAGACCAGCAGAGAATTTGGCGCTGCCGCTATTTTCTCCTTTGACGGATGTTGAAACATCGCATTCTCCATTTATAATCTCTCCAGATTCACTGCTTTCCATGTTAGACCTGCACATGCTCATATATATTTGTATATACTATATACTATATATCACACTTCTTCACTTATATCAAAGAGATTTATATGTTGGTGACTACGAAAAAAGGGTTGCCATAGAAGCTAGCTACGAGTTTGTGTGTGTGAGAGAGACAGTGAGAGAGAAGAAGAATGTCTTAAGTTCCCCTCGTATTTATGTACGCTTCCTTAGTCGTCCACTCTAATTAATTTCATATTTACTCGTCTTTTCCTTATTTTTTTGAACTATTTTTTTTTTTTTTTTTTTAAATTTTTTTTTTTT
>Ga0041059_1001824_pt1 | contig 16587 bp, 18 predicted proteins | sample AraColnosormetaG_FD_56232 | JGI IMG/M metagenome (GOLD analysis project Ga0041059, IMG submission 56232) | Arabidopsis roots microbial communities from North Carolina, USA - Col MF nosort | ecosystem: Host-associated > Plants > Roots > Unclassified | place: USA: North Carolina | collected...
GCTTGTAAATATCATTAGAAATGAAAATGAAGGAATTACAGAAACAACACCTAAAGTAGAGTAATCTTGGAAAAAAAGGAGAGTAAAAAACAAAATTACAATAAGGCTAAAGTAATAAGGCTAAAGTAAAGTATACAATTATCTAATCCAAAGGAGCACGAGCGGACGCCAACGCCATCATCAACTATGTTCTCTGGTCTCTTTGCGTAGTATGTGGATCAGATGACAAAGTAATAAGAGTCTTTTCATTGGTAGAAACGGGAAGAGAACGATATGTAGAATAAAAGTATTATTTTTAGTACCGTTTCTAACAGATTGATAATTTCTAAAATGATATACTCATACATACTTTGCCGTTGTGATAAAAAAAAAAATCTACGTCGTTGTAGATGAATCCATCTTTTTCCGTTTATCGACTACGAGCTTTGTGTGTGTTGATTACGTTGAATCAACAATTTTTCCATCTCGAGCTTCTCTGTGAATACTGTAATAGCTATTACTAAGCTTGTAGAATTTTTTTTCTTCCTACTTTTGAGTTAATTAACCGACCATATATATCTTTGTTGGCGTCGTTGCTTAGTGTTGATATCGCCTTGAAATGATTAAACGGATTGTTTTCTCCAGGGAAATCAAATAATGGTAAACAATTTTCAATTTCGAGTATGTAAAACATTAGGGTTTTGNNGTTTTTTTTTTTTTGGTTTGTGAGACCAAAATAAAACATCTCCGAAAGCAATGCTAACAAATGTTTTTTCGCTCTCAAAATAGATTGAGGAGATACAATCCAACCCAAACAAAAAAAGTTACGTATCACGCATATGTAATTGAAAACACATACATTAATTGGCAAGACAACCGAAAAATAACCATTATCCATACTTGTGAAAAGTGATGGATCAAACTTGGTAATTGGGATCTCCCTTTTGGACGGTCCCTGTCTGAGGATAAGACTTGAGATCAGTTCCATGAGCTCCTACCACTTGACCTATTACAATAAAGATTATCTTTATATACTTATTTCCTAATCGTTACCATAACAAATTATTTATTTCTTATTTACATATTACTAACCGGAAACGTTATTGAGATTGGCTGCGTTTATAGCCTGTTGTCTCCGAACACACGCGAGACAGATCATAATGGGGGCACCAACAATAAAGAAAAGAATGAAGAAGCCGAGAATCATATCACCAACAGAGTTCGTGTTGCCTGAACCACCTGTGTACCCTTCGGGTTCACACTCCAAACCAATCCTTCCCATTTCACGTGCTGATTCCTCGGACCTTTCCATCTGCTTTTTGTACATATCCTCTGAAGTGGGCGTCGATGATCCACATGACCGTCCTGAAAATTTTCTTGTTATATCAAAAATGTAGATATCTTGGCATTTATATTTTGTATATGAATTGCTGAGATTGGAAGGAACTGGTTTGATATAATAAGATTGTTACCATTGATTGATCCAACCAAAACCGATAAAGAAAAGATGAAGAGAAAGAGGAGGACACGAGACATGGCTTTTTGTAATGTTTTGTCTTGATGTTGATAAATTAGTGTATGTTTACAAGTTAATGGTATTTATAGAATTATACTACCAAGTATTTTTTGCTCGCAACAATGTATTTAAATGTTTTAATACATATGGGGTCATGGCCTAATGGGTGCATACTAAAATGGCCAGGAAAGAAAGATTCCCTTTTACCGATTCTTATTTTGGGAAATAAACATATTTTTGTTCATTTGATTAACAAAATTATAATTAGTTACATGTTGGCTCCAAACTATATATTCATCTAATATGTGGCCGCTTCATACTAATTACTTTTCTTGATTTGTAATTTAGAACATCGCACGTCGGTCGTGAAGAAGGTTTACTTTTTTAGCAACGATAATAAGTCAAGTCAACCAATGACAGTTACATTTTCCGTTGCTCCCATATTAAAGCTCTTAAACCAATTACAACTAGTACTTGAGTAAGTTGGCTTTGATACATTTTACTACTACATTTTGAGTATTCAATTTTTAAAGACTTTCTTATTTGATATAGTAGCTAGTGAGTATAAATATTGCAACTTGATTCGATAGATAGCCAATTCCGGTATATGAATTATGGCCAATTATTGTTATATTATACATTACAATGTGCATATTCCTATCCTGCAGAAACTAAAATAACCGAATCAAAAACTCAAAAACAGACTTTGTGAAAGAAAAAAAAATACCTATATTTTATATTCCAAAACGATGTCGTTTATACGAGAGATTGAGAAAACGCAAGTATTCGAAACTTTATTGGGTCGTCTCCAATTAATTAAAGACCAGGCCCATTTATAAAGATAAGCCCAATAATAAGGACCCTGTCTCAACAACTAGGGTTTCATTTTATATATCGAATTATCGATGAACAATTAGCCCCTCTGGAGAAGCCTTCACTTTTCGTCCAAGCCGCTGTGAGTATCCTTCTGTCTCTGAGCTTTTCTCGTCTCTCTTCGTAGTCAGTTTTAGGTGTTTAAGAAATTTGCAGTCATCTTATAATCTCAGAATTGAACTTTTTTTTCCTTGCATTTGATTGTAAAATCAGATCAATTGCAGAAGCTTTGGTTTGTTTCGAGCTTTGCTTTTGGATATTGTTAGAATTTTGTAAAGCATTTGATTCTGCGATTTTTTTGGTTGATCATGATTCATCAATTTAGATTAGTCTAATTTGTATCACTTGGAATGTATTTAATAATACCCATTTGCTTCTTTTAATGTTGCTTGTGTAACATGATTAGGGTTGAAATCTATGATTATTTTACTTCTCTGTTTAGTTTATTCTCATGTTGTAACATTTGTGTTTGTTGCTTAGAAAAATGAAGCACAACAACGTTATCCCGAGCTCACACTTTCGCAAGCACTGGCAGAATTATGTCAAGACTTGGTTTAACCAGCCTGCCAGGAAGACAAGGAGACGTGTTGGTTAGTAAAGTCTCTACATTTTCTACTTTAAATGATTTTGCTCTTAATTTTAATAGTGTATGTTTCTTTTGTGTGATGTGTTTTCTCAGCTAGACAGAAGAAGGCTGTGAAGATCTTCCCTCGTCCCACCTCTGGTCCTCTCCGACCTGTTGTTCATGGTCAGACACTTAAGTACAACATGAAAGTTAGAGCTGGAAAAGGATTCACTCTTGAAGAGCTTAAGGTTTGGATTCTTGAATTTTTCAATGTTCTAAGTGTTCTCTCTTTATAGATATTAAGATGAAAGCTCATAGTTGCTTGCTTCTTTTTGTTTTTTTTTAGGTTGCTGGTATCCCAAAGAAGTTGGCTCCAACAATCGGAATTTCTGTTGATCACCGACGCAAGAACCGTTCTTTGGAGGGTCTTCAGTCCAATGTCCAAAGGTTAAAGACTTACAAGGCTAAGTTGGTGGTGTTCCCTCGCCGTTCCCGTCAAGTCAAGGTATCAATCATTTGAGATCTTAGTTAGAGTAGTATATTTGAGACACCCTCTTGATTCTTGAGTTCTTGTTATAACAATTTTGTATCTTTTGTTTTCAGGCTGGTGATTCTACTCCAGAGGAGCTTGCCAATGCTACTCAAGTTCAAGGTGATTACATGCCAATTGCCAGTGTCAAGGCAGCTATGGAGCTAGTTAAGCTGACTGCAGATTTGAAGGCGTTCAAGGCTTACGATAAGATTCGTTTGGAGCGCACAAACGCACGTCATGCTGGTGCCAGAGCCAAGAGGGCTGCCGAGGCTGAGAAAGAAGAGAAGAAGTAAAATTCGTTGCTTTATAGAGCTTAATCATTCTTGAATTCTTGTTCTTCTGGTTTTTGATTTTGTGCACGACTCTGTTTTCTTTTTGGTGCGGTTTATCAATACATAGATCTCAAAGGTTTCTGGTACTTGGGAAAGTTTATGGAAGAAATTATAACGAGTTTCTATATACGTATCTTATATTACAACTTAGTATAAACTTTCGTAGACATTGTACTGATGATAAGCCTAATTCAACAGACTAATACGATACGCGAAACTCGAGTACCAATGATACTAAAACATATTGCACTGGAAACTTTAACATTGCACTGGAGTATAATAAACCTAAGTGCTATAAAGTTATTTCATGTTTTTAACAAAAAAAATGAAAATAAGTTTGACGCATTAATAAAAACTAAATGGAAAATCCCATTAAAAAAACAAGGTACCAACCACTTCTCTTTTAAACTTTCAAGATTTTAAAATTTAAACTCTTATAATTAACCATCAATGTGATAGTTTTGTTACTTTAAACATCCAAAGTGACTTTTGTGTTCACCTATCTACACAAATTATGGGAAATATTGATTCCGTCAACAGATATATTTGTTTTCGTTATAAATAATGAGGTGATTTTAATAAATAATTTTATATTAATAAAAAATTAAAATTAAAGTTTCTATTTATCCTTAATAATATGTTTTAAAATTATAAAAATAGTAAAAAATCAGTCCTTGTATTGAGTGGTTTCTTCTTATTCTCTTTTTTTTTTTTTTTTTTCTTCTTCGTGTATTCAATTCTTAAAATATTTCACGCCAAGATATTGTTTTATTTTGAAAGTTTAGAGTGTGTACAAGATGAACATGTAGAAGAAACTGAATGCATCAGTTCTTAGAATTATTGGCATGCCTAAATTCAAATGAAAAGCTACTAGAGATACTTCGTGCTTGTAATATTACAAGTGATTTGGAATATTTAGATGAAAAGCAAAACACAAATGATCAGAGCAAGGCAATTATAACATATCGCACTAAAGTGTAAGTATTAGTAAACCACATAACAAAGATTACAAAATGATACAATTATGAATTCTGAACATCACTGACCAATACTGTAAATGTAATGGCCATCCCATTATTCTCTTTTATTTTTATCATGTAGAAACAAGATACAAAAAAGTTAAAAGACTGTTACTTTAGGTCTTGAACCTCTGAGAGATCTTCCCAACTCCATCTCTACACTCCTCAGCCATTTTCTTCACCTTATCGCTCACCTGAACTGTCCCTTGCTCAACATCTGCTGCTGCTCCTTTTGCCCTCACAATGGCTGCATCTCTCATTTCCCCAGCTCGCTTCCCTAAATTCACTGCATATTCCTTCAAAACTGTAATCCATAAACGTATTTTCTCCATCACAGTGAAGATCACTTCCCGGGACTTTCCACTCACGGTTCCAGCCATCTCCTTCAGCTTATCCATCAGGGTTTTGGCTCTCCTCTCAGTTTCTTCAACTGAGGATCTCTCCATCTCGTTTAGTACTATGCTTTGTTCTGTCTCTCTGCTGCTCGTCTCTTGAAGGTCTTTGTCAACAACAACTCTCAGTCCATTTGTTTCCCATCGCTTTCTAGCTTCTTCTAAGGCCCTCCCTTGTTCTCTAGCTTTCTTTGCTTCCTCCTCGGCCCACGATCTGAACAAAGAACATATGATGGGTCATAATATGGTTATGGATTGGACAGATTGAAAGACTTACTAATTAGAAATCAGAATGCAGATAGATTATTTGCATTATAAACATAATGTAGCTCGAACTGTAGAAGAAATACCTGGCCATGGACAAGGCTTTTCGTTCAACTTCCAATTCATACTGCAACTTTGAAATCCGCTGGCTCTCTTCTTCAGCCTCTTTTCGAAGATTGAAAACCCTCTCTTTCTCAAAGGTTATCTCTGCCTTGTTACTCATCAAATCCTCCAGCTTCTCTTCCGCATCACGTCTTAACCGTGAGAGGACCTCCATTTCTGACTCAACCGCAGCTCGTTCTTTAACCAACGCCAGATTCTCTTCCTCTCTCTTCTCCCTCAGCTGCTCCAACTCCACTTTCGCCAGTTCCGCCATTTTCTCGACTGCTTCAATCTTTTCTCGTTCCATGGAAAGCTCCTTCTCGAAACTGGCATTGACATCCTTTTCGACCTCTGCAACGAGGGCGTTATGCGCAGACACAGCTTTTTCAGCCATGGATTCTGCTTCGATACGTGCCAATTCCTCACTGACAATGTCAGATGCCTCACCACTTGAAAGAGCAATGGCAGCTTGCCCTTTAGTGACTGGTTTATGAGGCTGAAACAATCTTGTACAACCTAAAGTCGTGTGTGCATTATAATAAGGTAATGATTGAGCAAGAAGATATTTAGATGGAAAATTTGCGCATACCAAATGCAAGGGCAGCGATTCCTTGTTCCCCAGTAGATAAATCTGCAATGATGGAAGGCCATGCATCTGGGTTTATCTTATCGATGTCAATGAAGCCCGAGAGTTTATACAGCATCTGCATCATGAAGTGAATTAATGATTATCTGCAATATTATGAGAAGTGAACAAAACCAAGCTCGATATGCAACCTTTTTATCAGCTTCTGGAAGTTGTCGTTTCTCCAAGGCCATTTTCCAGCTTATCAGATCCTGGCGTGAAAGAAGGCTGCGTCGGACAAGAAACAAGCAAAATTTGTAGAAATAAGCAAAGTATTAAACGCAAAGGCATTGTCAAAGTACAGAAATCCATGATATTCTAAAAACAGTAAGAAGAATGATTTTATGCCGTTCTGGTTCATGAGACTATCGAAAATCTCACTGATATCTTAAAAGAGAAATTAAGGCAGCCGTACCAGTATAAGACTATGTATATGTTTCTCTCAATGCGATTTACAAACGCAGAATTTTTTTTGGACAAGTTTGATGATTTTCAGCAACATAAATACCTTTCAGGGGAAAATAAGAATGTGCCCTCAACATCGTCAAGTAAATCACGGTTAGAAAGCTTGCTCGCGATAAGTCCTGCTTCTGCCAACCCTGAAAAGAGTAAACAGAATTTAGCTTCATTGTTTATCTTCTTTTCGGGTAGAATCAAAATTCAAAGTTCACTCTCACCTTGAATGGAAGAAAAATCAGGGTCTTCGGGAGTAATATCATCAAAAGCAAGCTCAGTAACATTCTCAATATACATAGCAGGATACACTTTTGAGGTTGTGTTTCTGCAAAGAGTTAAAGAACACACATAAATGCATGAATTTCACTTTCTAATACATACGAAGGATATTTTGACCCCACCAGAAACACTAACAAAATCATGAAAGTATACCTTGATAACGCGCTGCTGGCAGAAATCAGCCACCTGGCATATTCTCTGCGAGTACATAGATCACTAGGTTGTGTATCAGTTTCAATGACCTGAAAGATGGAACAAACTGAACTATAAGCTGCAAGGTATACAAGTGCCAGAACAATCACAAGTGCAAGATATACATAGTGAGGGTCTATACAACATAAAAAAATAATATTACCTTCAGAACTTGCAGAGCTGCAAATGCTTGACACTGGATCTGATCCGCAGCTACGGGGACAAGAATCTTCCCAGGATTAACTATAACAGACATAAAAGGTGCAGGAATTCCAGCAGAAGAAAATGCACTTCCACCACTGGGTATTTCCAAAAGCATTCTGTTGTCGTCAAGCTCATCTTGACTATATATGTTTAGTTCATCTTTTGACCCATCTGTTGATTCTGGCACAGGAGATTTTGAAGATTCAAGTTCTTTCGTTGTATCTATGTCTGATATTGATGACCAATCTGAGGTTTCGAAGTACTCCGGTGTTCCGTTAACCTCAGAAAGCTCTTCAGCAGTGGCAAATGCTGTTTCCGTGTCATTTAGTGGCACAATCTGAGGTTTTGAAGTCGAATCCAATTGTGAAGAAACCTCAGGAAGCTCAGTTACAGTCCCCGAGGCTGCATAAGCATCGATGCCTGATAAAGAAGATAAGGAATCTTCCTTCTGACTGTTAACATGATTTTCTAAATCAGACACATTGGTTGGTTCAGTGTTCAGGAGACTCTCTGGATCTTCAGAATTTGTATTTTCCACGCCCACAAGATTACTACTTTCTGCATCTAGAAGAATAGGCTCAGTGGATGAGTCTAACAGAGACTTAGATTCAGATATTATTTTCTCACTTTCTGCTGTCTCAGGATCAGTTTCCGCATTGACCATCAAATCTGCTTCAGGAGTATTTTGGGGGATACTTTCAGTGGCATCCGCTTCATCAGTCATGACACCATCAAATGACGATGTCTCCTTACCAAGTAGTTTATCTTCGCCAGACCCTTCATCACTTTTCTGAGCTACATCATTGCTTTCTATACTCTTATCCTCGTCCTTAAGATTGCTTTCCTCACTGTTAGCTACCTTAATCTCATCACTAGAAATTTCATCAGATGATTGAATCATGCTTTCCTGCTGAGAAGTCAACGAATGCATTTCCTGTTTTTTTGTTCCTGCGCTCAAAAGATGATTCCCCTACAATAAATCAGTACAAACAATTCTGAAAGAGGCACTTGAAACGAGCTTGAATAGCTTTAAGAGAAGGAGTATTACGCTTGCTAAAAGATGCTGCTGCATAGCTTAGCCCAAGAAACAAAATGATTCCAGCCACTCCAGCCCCAACTACACCTGAAAGCAAACTAGTTCCAGATTGTTATTAGTCCACAAGAAAACCGGTAAACTAAACAGCTTCAGAACAGAGAAATCAAAATGCTAAAGAGACTTAACCAAACTCCAACGTAACATGCAATGTACCATTTGAGTATGTGCGCTGTTTAGCGAACCTCTCAATAACAATTGACCACAAAAACAAATCGGCGTATACGGTTCATCAACTCAATCTAAAGATTATGTGTAGTACATCCATAAGAAAACAACACTCATGGCTCCTACCAAATTACACTTGTAAACTATGCAGCCATATAGTTTTAGCTTCATTGTGTAATCAAACATTTCACCAGCTGGTTCTTACGAAACCTCGAAAACTCCGAATCACACTGAAAAATAAAATCAGAATCCAAAAACAGATGTTCATCCGCATATACCTTCAATCAAACTCTTCTTCTTAACTCTGGAAGACTTCTTGTCATCGTTATCGGAATCATCCCACCCAGCCAAATTATCAGCCGACGACTTTGACGAATCCGATCCGGTCCACGCATCAACTTCAGGCTTCTGCGAAACACAGACAATTCCATAACCCGATTTCCTAGCCAATCGCGATGGTCGTAAGTAAACGGCGGGAGATTTCCGACGCACGCCGGAGCTCAAAGCGAGACGAAGCTGGAGGGAGGTAGGTGTCCACGTGGCGGTCGCAGAAGCCATGGTTTGATTGTAGAGAGAGTAAGAGAGGATAAGAAAATATGAAGAGAATCGTCAGTAGAAGAATGGTAGAGGAGGATTAGGGTTTAATTGGAATTAAAGTAATTGTATCAAATGTATTCTGTGTTTTTGGTTGGTTTCGTTACAGAATATTGCACAAAGGGAGAGCGTTGGACAGTGATCAGCCTCACACTAACACACCTAACCACCTAATTGCTTTTATTTATCTTTCCATGTTTAACACATATGGTTGGTTTAATTCACAAGTGAAAAAAAAAAGCTAGATGCCACGTCAGCACGAAGCCAAGACCAGGTGTTGAAAGCTCTTGAATGGAAAGTGTTTTCGCTTTCATTTTAAACTTTTGAGAGAACATACAAGGAACAAAGAAGAGAGTTTATCACGTTTTACTGTTTTAGTTTACCGCTTTACCGAAATAGGAGTGGAATATATCCAATGACAACTTAAGCTTCTACTAAGATGACAAGTACAAAAAAGTTACAAAAAGCTATTGCCATTTTTAACACATTAATCTATAAGATTTGAGGGTTATAAGCAAGGCAATAAACTATACGAGATTACATGTTGAGTGGTTGAAAAATGTTGAGAAAATGAGAAGAAGCTTCATTTTTTTTCTATATCATGCTCAGAGGAGGTAGAACTGAGAATAGAGATAATCCCTGATTTTGTAATAGTCTTCACACAACGGTCCTTCTATCAGAATTTGCTGTGGACCCGATGCTCCTCCCTGAACAATCCCCAACATATATAAGTCATTCTCTGATTTGTTGTAAGAAATGCAGTATTTGCTTTGAATTACCTTTTGACCCGTCGGTCCAACCTTTCGTAGAGTGACATATTCACCACAACGTAAAGCTCCTCCACCTGCAAATTCTACCTGAACACCCTTGCTCGACAGAAACTGCTTGAAGTCTGCGATTTTCAGATCACCTACTAGAACAGGTTTGTGTGGCGAAGCAGCACCTGGCATCGGTAGTAGAGACCTCATGTCCCTCTCTGTCTTCCCTACTTCGGAATCCACCCAAGCTACTTCTGAATCTCCCAGCTGATATTATTTCATCATTCTTCAGAGACATTGGTTGCAAATCGGAAAAGAAGAAAAAAATAGTCACGGAAATAAAAGGTACCTTCTTGAAGATCACATTGCTCATCAGCTTTTCAGAAAGTTGGACCTGATGTATCACCATACAGGGTTAATTCAATCACACAACTCAAAACCCATGAGTTAAAAAGGATCTTCCTAATTCTAAGTAATTTCTACCTTGTAAGCACATAAATCAGAAGTCACATCGACCGTTTCCTCTATTTGAGGAGCATACACGTGTGGACAGATGTTGTTCAAGCAGTGTTGCTTCAAATGCTCTGTAGCCTCAGCTATCGCGTGCACCAAAACCTTCACATGATATATAGTATTAGATCACCGCAAGTTTCCAGTTCAGTGCTTAACACTATATATATATAAGACGAGAGAGAAACGTACAAGTTTTAAAGGAGAAACATGCGCAATCATTGACTTGATTGAGCGGCCATCTGACCGACCTTCATAGTCCATTTTAACAAGTGAACAACTAACAGTCACCTGTGCAAAAGCATAAGAACAAACTAAATCATTTATCAGGGAAATTAGACAGCAGTTAGGTATAGACAGAAGAAGACTAAAGAGCCATATTGTTTTGTTTAGCAGGCAAGGCCTACGTTCTGAGAATAACCTTCTGAAACTTCTACATGACATAAGATCAAGTGGGTAAAAGTAAGAACACAAAAGTTGTTCAATAACAAGAAGAAAATTAGACCGATTAATCCAAACAACAAAATATCTGTAAGTTGAATTATCGTGCTAAAGATCTGATTAGCAAGGTCTCCCGTGATAACTAATTAGAAGATCAATTAATAAATTTCTTGTATGCATATCATCAGATGAAGATAAATTTGACAGGCACAACGCCATGTCAATGAGAATTCCTATCTCTCTATTTCTAAGTGAGAAGACTACTCCTTGTGCCTATCATTGATAAGCAGTCTATAACAATAATCAGAGATTCTAGAAAGGGAGAACAAATGAGGACATTAACTGAGACAAAATCTCTATCAATGTATTGTTCTTTGGATATAATTAGAGTCTACTTACAATGAGCTCATTGGACATGACTTTCGAAGGTCTTGTATCAAGCATGAGACTAGCAGTTGCCTCATCAAGCCTTCCGTCCACATCACCTCCGTTCTGAAATGGAAAATTATATCACAAATTTAATAAGCAACACAAGACTCTACATAGAATGACCCTAAACCTTTACTAGTAAGCAATCAGTTGTTAAGGAAAATATAAAGATGGAACTGTAGAACCAGTGCACTCATTTGAAGAACTGCACTCATACCAAATCAAGAGCCTAAGCAACTTTATGGCAAAAGATTTCCTATCTGTATCCCAAATCCTCAGAGCATATCATGCAGATTTCTTACATCTTTGTTCTTCTTGATACAAAAATCGTAAAAGGAACCACCACTATGCAAACATCATGGAAATTAAGAGGTCTAATTTGCAAATATAACAAGAGCTAAGAAAGACCAAGACCAAGACCAGAATTCAAGGAACGTACATGCATTGCTCCTCGGTCCATGTCTTCATCCTTGATCACATAGTCATCTGGATTAATAATCTCCCCAAAGTCGTCCCATTCAGATGTGTTATCATAATATGGGAACATTGGAGCTACGCTGCTGGATGGGGGAACAAATCCATCAATCAATATATCTTTATATGCAGGCCCGTGAGAACCAATAACTGCAAGAGTAGTCAGAAATGTAAAAGGTCAGTTGCAGACCACTATGTAGTGGAAAGAAGAGCAATCAACAACGGTAGCCAGAGGTCTAATTGAAACAGACACATATTGTGGGACTGTGAAAAACTAAACAAATTACCCAGAAATGTATTGTGAGACTTCTAAATGTAGCTTCTAGGTCACTCAAGATAACCACATAAATGCCTCCTAAAACCAACTAACCAGTACATTACAGAGGGTACTATGTGCATAGCCATTTTCAGTACTAGATACTTCAATTAAGTTAAAGTTTACATGAAAAATAAGAAGTTACAGGCCACAGAATATTCAAGGGTAATAAAATGTTATATAAAATAAGAAAAAATTTACCATCGTGAGTAGTCTTGGTATCTATGATCATAGGTTCACTTGAATTATCATCGGATCCATGGGAAGCTTTTGTTTCCTCCTCTTTAACGAGGCTAGCTCGCAAAGCTTCTTCCCTTTTCAGTCTGTTTTGCTCTTCCTCATATGCAATTAACTCTTCCCCAGCCAAAGGAACCCTCTTAGACATGGTGACTTTAACAAATTTTGGAGGTGGGGCTGACTGAAGCATACGAGCTAAAGTGCCAAACTGCAAATAGAAGCAAATGACAATTAAAAATCAAACTAACAGCAGTTTAGTTTTATGTGATTGACTACAAACCGAAACATCTTGCAAATCTTAGATCACGTGAACTATGAATGGACACATGGAAAGTATAATCGCCATCGCAACTAAGGAACACGACCAATGGCAAAGGTAACAAATTGGATGAAGAACTTCGATAATTTCACTTGGATTTACGGTGTTACTGGTATTTCAAACTTAATAATTCCGTAATGCTCTGTTTTCTGGATAGATTGACATGGACAAGAAAGCATAGTCACACAGAACTGAGAAAAGCGTGAATAATTAACCAAAGCTTCCATTTGTTTCCAAACTATTTATTTGAATAAATTTATTTTTGTCTAGATTGAATTTTAATTAAAAGTATGATATTTCAGGGAACAGGATGATGTCTCGCTAGAAGAAAAATAAACAAAGTACGCGGTTACAAAAAAAAATTATGTTCATTTGAGATGAATGATATGGCCAATTAGACAGTTTGTGCATAGTGGTGTCAATTCCATTAATATGATAGTCTACTAAGACCCTTTATTTTGTACTGGATGTAACTAATTGATAAATTCAAGACTGAAAGCTCTGGAGATTATCCTAAAGGAGCAAGCCAGGCTTTGGTGGTAATTATAATGCTGCTTTAAGGTACTCAATCTCTGCCTATTGTGTACATATTGGGGGTAAATATCCACACATAAATGGGGGAACTCTTATTCAGATCAGAAGACAAAAAAGATTCTCATATATCCACTTAACTAGCTGATCAGCACTAGGAAAAGAATCTACCATCAGGTCTTTATAGCAATGCTAATAAATTTTCGTTCCTCAACGTATGTGGGTTCTAAAAACATACCTGGCCTGTTTCAGTAAAGAGGACTAAATTTCTGGGATCATTTGCCCACTCCACGAATATCTCTCGAGCAAAACCGGCTTCGAGACTAGCCATGGAAGCAAGAACAACCTATATTATGAGATTTAGTCACTACAACATATAATAGGAAAAAATCTAGTTCTATTATCAGCTGAAAAGACAGGAAATAATAATAAATCCACCACGTTCTATGTACTAACAAACACTAATGAGTTACTTATAATTTTATAAACAACCTTTGGACCAGGTGGAGCATTATCCAGATCAGTCTTGTTTATCAACAGAGTGACATGCCTGCATGTGTTTAAATTTCATGTGATGTCTTCTGTATTCTAAACAAACGACGGCACAAATAAGGCATTCTTATAAGAAAATCTACCTCAATAGAAAGGCATTATCACGTGAAGTCTCAAAGGACTTTGAAATGGAGTCACTCATCCACTCGAGGAAACTCTTAACATAGTCAATTGTGCTAGATGACACGTACGTGAGAAAATAAATGGGAAAGCTGAAACCTCTTTGTGACCAATGCTGCAGGTTTGATCAATATCCAGTCTTTAAAAAACAGCTGAACATTAACTAAGAGCATGATACATTCAAAGCGGTTCTATTACCTGTTCAAGTATCAAGAGAAGTTCCAGGACACGACCCGCAGTGTCTACTGGCAATAGAACATTTCCTCCAACTTCAAGATGTTTTGAAATGGTATCTGAATGATAAATGGGGACATGCACACATGTTTCTGGCAGTTAGAAGCGGGCTGTTTTAAATACTATAGAAGATACACAACACATATTGGGCTACAAGCTAACCTAGAAATTCTTTGTCCCTTTGCTGTCTTGCGGTTTGATTGGTATAAAGAGCATGATATGCATCGGTTATCAGAACAGCAGGCCGAACAAAAGACTGTAAAACAGTTCCATTCAAATGCCTGAATTAAGATATACAATTCAGTATCACGAGTCCACATCTTTACTTACTGTTATGAACATTACTCGAACTTCAAATAAGATAAAATCTGAACATATGTACCTTTCTTTCCGATGATTGTAGTCAACAGCATATATAACATCCTCCCCATCCTTTGTTATCCTCCAGATGCTACCTCCCAGCATGTGTCCAGCAACATGAGGAGCAATTACAATACCCTCTCCCTTTCCTGATAGGGCAACGATAAAACCTTGAGACATCCTAACAATCTTTGAAGTCATAACTTAGGTTTCAACAACCAAATACTCAATGTGTGTCAAAGAACTCCTTCCCGATATGAGATCATAGATAATGCAGATCAAACTTGCTTGAGATAAGTGTCAATTGTTTCTAGTTTGCTATAGAGCCTAGAAATCACTAAAACCACATACCAGAAAGATGGTAATTTTGAGAGTAAGTCAATCTGATCACATTCTGGAAAGCAGAATCTATGTCATCCAGTGTAAACAGATCAAAGTCGGATACTTGCTGCAACAGTAAGATCATCGTGTTACAATGCAGACAATTGCGCAAAAATAACCACTCCAGTAGTTAACAAAATCTCACCTTCCTGGACAAAAACTGATCATACATTGTAAGGAGACCTAATCTATGAACAGGCTCAGTAGCATAAACAGGAGCGGAGAGTCCAAGCTGCTTCATAGCATAAGGAAGAGCACCAATGTGAAGTGTATCTGGATGAGAAAGCAAAACTGCATCTATAGTAGAAGCAACCCTGTAAACCAGAAGAATCGAATTCAAAACAAATTAGATTGGTGAATTCTGGAAATGTAGATAATAAGGATAGAGAAACCTGGAGAGAGGTTCGAGGAGCGATGTGTCGAAGAGATCGTTCCAACCACAGTCGATGAGGAAGTTGAAACCATCAATGGAGACTAAGTAGGAGAGAGGATTCTCGTTGTAAACTCCGCAGAGAGGAGTCACTTGCACCGAAGTACCCATCTTTTCCGTTCGCCGATATAAACCCTAAAATTTCTCCGATGAACTAAAGAAGAAGAAGCCACCGTGAAAGAGGGTTTTTTAATTCTGTAATAATAACCTCCCCGGTCCATATATTTCCTTTTACTTCTAAAATAACCCTTTTCTTTTCAAATTGTTCATTTGGTACATATAATCTTTGAAATTTTTTCTCTCTTTACCTTGATTTTTTAACCAACACAAAGAGGGATTAGTGAATCTTTTACCAAAAAATGTTGTGGTAGCAGTGAAACATAGATGGTGAGTCCATTATAAGCATATGAGTCAATTCTATTGTATGTTCAAACTTCAAAGTAGATCGGTTTCATTATGATTGCTCATTCATTTAAAATTACATGAAACTTCATTCATTGTTTCAACATGAAAACATTAAACACACCCTTAAGGAAAAATAGGCAAATCTCCGTTAAATATACTAGAGTAAATCAAAAACTTTTAAGCAGTTGTACCAAATACACTAGATCTATGAGCATATGGTGCAACCAGAAGACCATTACAAGTTGATAAGAACTTACGCATAAACCTTTGTATTTATTATCCGTAAATCCCAATTACAATGAATCAAAACCCTATATTGATAAGATCGGAGTTACAATGCTCATCTCTTATCATCAAGAACATAGCACACAAGCCCTAATTCTCCTCACAACATCAATGATCACGCAGGATAATCTCTATAATTCCTCTCTAATATCCCTATTTATACTCTTTTATTCTTCTCATGCTTCTCTTTAGCTCTTCACACGTGCCTAATTCTCCCACATGTGTGCTCTCTTATCACTAATTAGTAAATGTTGCAACTAAAAGATCACTACAATGGTAAAAAAATGTTGGAAATCTCTTCTATGAAATAAGAGATATTAATGAATGAATTCACTTTCAGTTAATTTTGAATTAAACGTATTTGAATTCTGATATAGTATCGAAGTTCAGATCATTTGACATAGGTGTGTTGCGTAATACTTAATAATTCAATAGTTCGAGATGAACTATATATATCATTTGTTAGGAATATGATGGACAATAAGAAACAAGTAGCTGGTATGTTGATTGTGACGAATGATAAGTTCTTCCTGATTTTATTGATGCACGTTAGAAAGCCAAACAACATTTTGATTCAAAATTGTGATAGCTTCACTTCAAAGGCAACACAAAAAAAAAAA
>Ga0041059_1001825_pt1 | contig 16584 bp, 15 predicted proteins | sample AraColnosormetaG_FD_56232 | JGI IMG/M metagenome (GOLD analysis project Ga0041059, IMG submission 56232) | Arabidopsis roots microbial communities from North Carolina, USA - Col MF nosort | ecosystem: Host-associated > Plants > Roots > Unclassified | place: USA: North Carolina | collected...
GAATAAGAATAACAAAAAAAAAAAAAAACATTATATATTATCAATTTCAAGATCGTGTTAGATGATGGTATGTTGTGGTCATGGTGAAAAGAGTTAATAAAGTATTGGATTTTGTAATGTCTCTACGTCCTCTGATTGCATCGCACTTAGCTTCTTCTTCGCATAGATTGTGCAGACTATAGTCGCGCTCGCAGTTACACAGAAGCCAAGAACATTCACGACTATCTCCACAACCGAAAGTGTGTGTCTCGTGTCTGATGCAACTGCTAGTGTCCTTAGCATTATACCCCTGCAAATATCCCAAAACAGAAAACCACCAGTCTTAAGATTCTGCAGAACATGCCTTAAACATTGAGACAAGAGACATAGAGAAAGAGAGAGAGGCATGTACGTGTAAATTGAGACAAAGATCTCAGGAACCATTCCAACAAGAGAGCCTAAGATATAAGGACCATAATGAACTCCAGTCGCTAAAGCGCAGTAGTTGTAAATGATGTAAGGAAATGGAGAGACACGGATTAGTGTGACTGCTTGAAACTGATGAAACCAGGTTCCTTCACCAGCAGCTCTAAGTATGGCTGCTTTTTTAGGGTATTTCTTCAACCATTCCTGCACAAATGACAAGAAAGAAAAAAAGTCCAAATTGATCATCTCATGGTACAAGCTTAATAATAAGTATCCGAACAAAGAGTATGGGATGATGATGCTTACTTGCATCTTGTGGAGGAAGAGATGTCCAATTAAGAAAGGAAGAGTAACACCGATGGAAGCAGCTGATAAAATCAGAAGAAACCCTTTTCCATAACCAAATGTAAGACCAGCCATCCACATGGAAGGGGAAGAAGGAAGAAGAATGCTTGGAAACAATGCCACTGAGGCAAATAGTAGAAGACCGAGAACCGGTATGCTGAATGTGTTTCTCACCCAATTTATAAATGGAATCAGCTCCTGAAACAAATCACACCAACATTAATGATGATAAATGAATAACCTTCCTTATAAACACATACTCATACATGTAATTCAAGAACCCTAATTTTCAACAATTAAAAACCCAGCAGAAACCAGAATCATTATGCATACCCTAATCCAATCAAATGTAACCAATAAGCATCAGATCTTCGAGAGACAAAAAAAAAACGAACCTTTTCAATCAAAAAGGGACCAACCCATTTGATGATAACAAAGGCCAATGAACCCAAACAAACGACCAAGGAGATCAATTTCACCCAGAACCAGACAGAAGTAACCGATCCTATCGGACATCTCGATGATTCCGCCGATGATCCTTCATCTTCTTCATTTGATCCTCCTCTCAATTTCAGATAATCACCATTATCGGAATCTTCTTCGACTCTCAATTTCAGCTCAGGCACCGTCCCATCGACGCCATTGCTGTACGTCATAGATCGATGCGAAGATAAAACCAAAAAAAGTGAATCCTTTTGGCTCTAAAAAAAATATCTCAAAAGTTTCCGTCAGAATCGTTATGCACCTCTGTTTGTTTTCCTTCGGTTTCTCGAGAAAATTAAACCGTTAGATCAAATGTTGTGTTGATCGGAGAGAGCGAATGGGGTTAGAAGAAAGAATCTTTATTATTCGTTTCCGTTCTTAGCTTTAAAAACTTTTAAAAAATGATATCCTTATAATTAGGTGGTTTAGTTTCAACTTATTAAACCGGTGTCGTAGTCAAACATGTGGAGACATATGAGTGGCTAATAGCTGTTGCTCCGTCACGAACCACCGATAAATGTGTAAGCAGAGTTGCTTTAGACCGGCGCTTTATTTTCGCTTTGCCGTTACGGTGCGTACATACATCGTACTGACAGAAGAAATACGTAACATATTTAATTATTGAAATTTAGTTGCTTGAAGGCAATTTATATATATTACGGAGCATAACATAAAAGAAAACGAGAGGATCGAACAAGAGAATGAAACGCAACCAAAGTTGATACTTGTAAGCAAAATATAAGAACAAGACTCCCTGTAAAAATGAACATATCGATAGATGATATATAGATTAGATAGCTACGTTTTGAAGTATTAATACCATACCAAAGAGGAGCATAAGAACTAAGAAGCTTATGGACCCTATAAACAATTCACAAACTATATCAAATTTAATTTGGTTGTGGACCTTATGGTCAGTATTGGATCCAAAAAAAAGGATGCAGTCGCGAGTGAGAGTCGCTTGCTAATATAACGTCTTGAATGATAGCGTTCGATGATTTTGGATTTCGATTAGTCGTTTCCAAACCAGATAAATGGAAATTGAATTAGTCTCGATTTTAAGGACAAGCATAAACAAATTATAGCTCAAGATTAGATATAGTGGTGTCCAAAACACTTTACGTAAATTAAAACGATTTAGTCATGTTGATATTTGCAAGTAAACTCAGTGAGAAAAGACCTGACCACTTTTAAAATCCGGTCGTTTTAGCGAAGAAAAGAAAGAGATAATTGAAAAGGCCCAAGGAAGAAAGAGTACATTTGGAACAACATATCATCACATTCCGATCAAATCAAAAGAGCGATGGACTAATCGCGTCGGGACAAACGCGCCACCTTTTTTCTTTATCCTACTGTTACGTCACCGTCCAACCAGCTAAGCATGTCCCCACAAACCAAACCCGGTTCATATAAAACCGATTATCTTCACGAACTCGAACCAACTTTATCGTAATCCACAAACACCATAAAAAGTTGATAACCCCACCCATTTTATATCCACTTTATCTCATCAAAAAACTTCCAATCACCACCGTTGGATTAGTAAACAATGGCGTCATCACTCTCCGATTGTTTCATCGAACGAATATTATCAGGGATGTATTAAATCTTCCGTGCGCCTTACCGCATATGAATAAACCATTTGACCACAAAGACAAATGCAAAAGAACTAAAAGAGTCTGGTTTCTGTTCTGTCCTAATTTCTCTCTGGCGAAAGCTAAGAGGTTTCGGTTACGGTCTCCATCTCCGATCAAATCACGAAGTTTCTATCGGAAATTTTCAGTGATACATACCGTCAGAGATTTTCTTTACGAGAGAATTGTCGCCGACATACTAAAGCAGAGTTTTGGGTGGGAATTAGGTAAATATCTTATTGGTTTTGTTCTGTGCCGATATGCAGATTTGTGTTCTTCGTTTGAATCCTTCATCTATTCTTGAACCATTCGATTTAAGTTTTTGACGGCGAAGATTAAACAACTCTTATCTATCTCTTTTTTGTCCTTTTTTGCGCCGGAAGGGTAAAGTGGTCTTTGTGAGATAGACGCTGACCTGGTCTTAAGTGTTGACAAATGACGCATTTACTCTTCGACTTTATAAAGAGTTCCAAGGGTATTTTAGTCATAAATGAGAAATAATTTTAGTCTTTCTCGCTTGAGAAACAAGCCAAGAATCTCCGTTTTCTAAATCTTTCGATATTGTCAATTTCCCTTTATTTTCTCGACGGAATCATAAATAAAAACCCTAAACCTAAAGTCACAAATTCATTCTTCATCTGTTATTCACGATTTGTGTTGTCTTTTCTTTTGCAGTAAGATTTCGACTTTGGAATTGGGAGATCTTTCCATTATGGGTTCTGAGCAAAACGACAGCACAAGCTTCTCTCCTTCAGAGCCAAAGCTCTGCGTCAAAGGATGTGGCTTCTTCGGATCTCCATCGAACATGAACCTCTGCTCTAAATGCTACAGAGACATCCGAGCCACGGAGGAACAAACCGCTTCCGCTAAAGCCGCCGTCGAGAAATCTCTAAACCCTAATAAACCCAAAACTCAACCACAACAGAGCCAAGAAATCACTCAAGGCGTCCTCGGATCTGGATCGTCTTCCTCATCAACGAGAGGGGGTGATTCGGCTGCTGCTCCGTTGGATCCACCGAAATCGACGGCTACGAGATGCTTGAGCTGTAACAAGAAAGTTGGCGTGACGGGTTTCAAGTGTAGGTGTGGAAGCACTTTCTGTGGAACTCATAGATATCCAGAGAGTCACGAGTGCCAATTCGATTTCAAAGGAGTTGCGAGAGAAGCTATTGCTAAAGCTAATCCTGTGGTGAAGGCTGATAAGGTTGATAGGATATGAATTGGTGAAGAAACTGTTGTGTTCTCTTTTGTTTTTTTATTTTCAAGTCTCGTGATGTTGGTGGTTTGGCTCTCTGTTTTCTGCTCTTATTATGGTTTTATTTGCTTTTAGGGTTTCTTAGGAAAGGCCTTAGATTCTGCTATTATGTGGTTTCATGTTTTGCAACATTGGATTTGTTGTTCTGTAATAAAGTGTTGGTTATATTATGAAATTGTGTTCTTATTGGTACCAGCTTACTTCTTCTTACTTGGAGAAGTTGAATTGTTTGCAGATATAGGATTCTCTTGGTTATGAGGCTTATGAACTAGTTGGGGGTCGTAAATAGCTTATGGTGGATAAAAGTGTGTAGCTTGATAGTTCTGAAACTAAAGATGTCGTATAGAGCTTATGGTGGATTCCCCTGGTTTGTTTATAGTGGACGAACAAGTTGGGGTTTGTATATAGCATTATAGCTTATGGTGGATAAAGTATGTAGCTTGAAATTTCTGAAGCTGAAGATGTTGTTCAGGGTATCTTTATCGAGTCATGGAAGATTTAGATGTGTCTTTAGTTTAGGTGTTAAGTGTCCTTGATTGAATGAGTCATTGATTTTGCTTTCTCTGTCTTAGCTGGAGAAAGTAGTGTTCTTCTTACCTGGACAAAGTTTGATTCACTTAAGAGTTGTGGGACTTAGAGTAAGTGGAGTTTTTATATAGCTTATGGTGGATCCAATGAAGTAGTCAAAGTAGTTTACCTATATCGAACCATGGCAGATTAAGAGATGTTTAGGTGATAGTGCCCAGTGATTGAACGAAATCAGTGATTTTTGCCTGGTAGTGGCAGTATGCTTTGATAGCTTAAGAAACTTTAAAGACTTGAGGCTCGGTTTTGGCCATGATCGATTTGTTTGAACTAGTTGGGATATTCGGTGTTGTAGTCGATGACTGTAGATTGAATACATTCTGTCGTTTGTGTATACATATTCCCTAGCAATGATGCTCATAAGATTATTTCCCTGTGCTTGTATGATCTTCATCTCGTTGGGGTTATGTTTAAAGTGTAACCCATCAAAAGTTTTTAGCAAAAAGATGGAATAGTCAATGCCAATGCAGATCTTTGAATGGTGTGTATTGAACAATGTCAATATCCACAATCAAGTGCACTAGTTGCATCTGATCTATTTTTATAAAAGAAGTATCCATCCAAATTTTTTATATACTGTCTTCGCATACAACTGATTTTGATCTGAAATTTCACTAGATGAAACTGGATTTGATTTTCAATACGGTTTCTAAATTGTCTAAACTATGAAAAACTGTAACAAACAAAAATTGATATCAAAACTTAAGACTGCAACCGACGAGTTGAGGTAGACTATGAAATGATAGAACATATGTCCTTGGTGTGGGTAAACTGTTGCTTTCACTTTCACTTTCACTTCTTGATGGTTACATTACAATATTGGGTCCATTTTTCGGATCTTATCAACCAATTTACAAAAAGCAAAGAGAGAAAAGCAGTGCACTACAGTTTTCTTTATAAAACTTAACAAATGAACATGTAGACTTTTAGTTTTCAACTGTGAAACATGTTTTGTACTTCTTTGCTTTAGGCTTTATTATTTTTCTTTCTTATACATGAAAAAATAGTGGAACAATGAAGTACTTACTGCGACATTGCAACCTTTGGAAAAAACCACTTTCAGGCCATGATGCAATATCGAATGATCTGACGTTGCATCAGTCGTATAACCTTTTGTAATTCATAGTTTTACCCCTAAAAAAAAACAATTTTATATGAATTCAATTTTCGATTTTAAACATAAATTTTCGATTTTGGACATTTTACATGTCTAGAATATCTCCCCAAATCCTATGATCAATATAATAAACAAATAATGCTGAAATTAGAAAGAGAAATAACAAAGTGCCCTTTTATATTTTATAGAAAATAACTCTTTGTTCCTTGAATATAACTCACTTTAGTAAAGTCTCTCATTGAAGAAGGCCCCTACATGAATACTGAATAGTCTGAGTGCTTTGAATAAGTTTCCCTCTTTATACATCAATGCTGCAGTATATACACACTATAAAGCACCAGAATGGCAAAAAAAAAGGTTTCGTTTTACATTTGATTATGAAATATCAGAGATGTGTCAATTGGGTTAAGAATTCACTATTTGAATATGTTCAAATTTTGTTATTCATTCTTTTCTTATTATGATGGTGTTTTTTGGTTTGGAAGGATCATGATGTTTGAACCAGGTGTAAGCGAACTACAAATTTTATGAAAAAAATCGAATCATAATTTTGATCGAACAATTATTTTAATGTCGATCCAGAAATTTCCATTTTAAAACTAAACTATATTGAGTTAAAATTTTCATATACTAGATTCAATTCATCTCAAAGCACCTTTTTGTACATATTGTTGTTAATGAATTGATTTCCTATTTTCTCCTATTATATTTTAATTTATATTCTATCACCTTTTTTTTTGGTTCGGCCAAAATATTTGAAAGGAAAACTCTTTTCATTGGGACGATTTGACAAATATACTTTTTCTATGGGCCCTTGAATCCCTTTATTGTTGTTATTGCCTTTTCTCAGTCCAAAACCTTTTGTTCTTTTAATTGATCTTCCTATAATTATGCTTTAAAGAAACGAATTCAAATTTAATATATAAAAACTCATTCAAAGTTCAAACCAGTCCATCTCGACAAAATGTGTTTTACAGTTTCACAACATATGTGATAAGGACTAAAATTTTGTGAATTCAAACAAATTTGTAGTTATCTAACGATCTTATGACTAAACACATACACGAGTTTTGGAAAAATGAGATTGCTACAAATAGTAAGCAATTAAAATGGTCACATCTCTCGTGACAGGGTTGCTCGAATAGCATATTAATAATGAAATGATTCACGCGGAACAACAACAAGCGTACGGTAGATGGTCCAAACGGGGTAAATAACGGGACCAGTAAAGGGCATTTATGTCAAACCGGTAAAATAGTTAGGACACAAGTTGATGTAAGTTTTAACTGTGTCACGCCTTCTTACACGATTCCCTCCACTTCACTCAACTCTTTCTCTCTCTCTTCTCTCTAAATTTTTGCAATCTTCCCGAGAAATTAAACTCCGTGAAAGAAAAAAATTAAAGGAATTTTCTCGGGAACTCATAAAATTGTGGAAACACAAAAGAAGCTTCTTTGTTTTTTGATACTCTCCCAGAGAATTTGTTTGGTCGTTTTTGGATTTATGCGTTTTTTGAAGTCGAGAAATGTCAACGACTTCAGGAACCGGAGGTGTCAGTTACAGAAATGGAACTCAAAGAAGCTCACTCAGAACTCAGTCCTCTGCTTCTACTTCCTCCGGTGGCCAGAAAGCTTCTGTCAAATCCAAGTCAGTCCTTAGAAAAAGCAGCCCCGCCGCACTTGGTGGTGGTAGCTCTAAGTCTGGAGGCGGTGGCGACGCCGGTGGTAAAAACAAAAATCCTCTGTTCATCTTTTTTTTTACCTATAAATTTTCACTGTTTAGTTTTTTTCTCCCCAAAGATAGAAACTTTATGATTGATGTGTTTGAGATTATAAATTGGTTTTCTTATTGTTGTTGATTGTGATTTTGTTTTTTTGAAGTTCCTGGAAGAGTTCGAGTAGCTGTTAGATTAAGGCCACGTAATGGTGAAGAATTGATTGCTGATGCAGATTTTGCTGATTGTGTTGAGTTACAACCAGAGGTACAGTGTTATTTATATACTAAAGTCTGGTTTTTGAAATGTGGAGAGAGCTCAATTTTGTGACTTTCTTGTTTGATTCTTTAGCTTAAGAGGTTGAAACTCCGGAAAAATAATTGGGACACTGATACATTTGAGTTTGATGAAGTGCTTACCGAGTATGCTTCTCAGAAGCGAGTTTACGAAGTTGTGGCTAAACCTGTTGTGGAGGTATATAGAAGTTGTACTAGACCTTCATCAGTATCCAGTTTTTTTTATTGTTGTTGAAAACATTCTATGAATTTGAGTCTTTCTTTTTTGGTATAGGGTGTTTTGGATGGTTATAATGGAACAATTATGGCCTATGGTCAGACTGGTACTGGTAAGACATATACACTTGGGCAACTGGGGGAAGAAGATGTCGCTGATCGTGGAATTATGGTCCGTGCTATGGAAGATATTTTAGCTGAAGTTTCGTTGGAGACGGATTCTATATCTGTCTCCTATTTGCAGCTTTATATGGAGACTGTACAAGACCTTCTTGATCCGTCTAATGATAACATTGCTATAGTTGAGGACCCGAAAAATGGAGATGTGTCTCTTCCAGGTGCCACTTTGGTTGAAATTAGGGATCAACAAAGCTTCTTGGAACTACTGCAACTCGGAGAAGCTCACCGGTTTGCTGCTAATACCAAATTGAACACCGAGTCATCCCGTAGTCATGCTATTTTAATGGTGAATACTATTGATCATGACTTTGCTTGAAGAGTTGTTAGTAAAAAAACTTGTGTATTCATAGTCAACTAAACTGCAGGTAAATGTTAGGCGCTCTATGAAAACAAGAGATGGTTTGTCAAGTGAAAGTAATGGAAACTCCCATATGACTAAGTCTCTCAAGCCTCCTGTTGTCCGGAAAGGAAAGTTAGTTGTGGTGGATCTCGCTGGGTCAGAACGTATCAATAAATCAGGTTCCTCATCTACACTTTGATAATAACCATCAACTTGAACTTCAAAGTTGATGGTTATTCAAGTTGTAGTGAATAACTTTGTGTTGAGATTTATCTTTTTCTTGAATCTGAACTTTTGTTTGTTTATATATTTTACTAGGAAGTGAGGGACATACACTAGAGGAAGCCAAATCTATCAATCTCTCTCTGAGTGCACTGGGGAAATGCATCAATGCACTTGCTGAGAATAGTTCTCATGTTCCATTCCGTGATTCAAAGCTAACTAGATTACTTAGAGATTCATTTGGAGGCAAGTTAATATCTGCTTTAGTGTAGGCATTTGTATATCTTAGTATTAGATGATAATATTATTGGGATTATTCCAATGTTTACTATGTTGACAAGTGGCCTATTATCTCAACAGGCACTGCAAGAACCTCCTTAGTTATTACAATTGGTCCATCACCACGACATCGAGGAGAGACAACAAGCACTATAATGTTTGGGCAGAGGGTAAGAGGCCCGTAGCTTTGGACTTATTTTGTTAAAATTGGTATATAATAGTATAGTCCTGTTGAATTTTTGTGTTCCTGGTTGCAACGTTTAACTTTTTTGTTATTTATAGGCAATGAAAGTGGAAAATATGGTGAAGATAAAGGAAGAGTTTGATTACAAAAGCTTGTCTAGAAGACTTGAAGTACAACTAGACAATCTAATTGAGGAAAATGAAAGACAGCAGAAAGCATTCGTTGATGAAATCGAAAGAATAACCGTAGAGGCGCATAACCAAATTTCTGAGGCTGAAAAGAGATATGCCAATGCTCTAGAGGTGAGTTCATTTTGTAACGTGATGGAACGAGACCTTTGCTATAGAAACGTCTTTTTGGTCTATGGATTCACTCATCAAATCTTTGTGTAGGACGAAAAGCTAAGGTATCAGAATGATTACATGGAATCAATAAAGAAGCTTGAGGAGAATTGGTCAAAGAATCAGAAAAAGCTTGCTGCTGAAAGACTTGCCCTTGGAGAGAAAAATGGCCTAGACATCACATCAAATGGAAACGTAACGTCTCTCGTTGTGCATGATATTTTTTTCACGTTGCAGCTATAGTCTCACTAAACTTGGCTTATACATATATTTCTTATACAGAGATCAATAGCCCCAGCCTTAGAGGAAGTCTCTGAACTGAAAAAGTTGCTTCAGAAAGAAGCTCAATCAAAGATGGCGGCTGAAGAGGAAGTGAATAGGCTTAAACATCAACTCAATGAGTTCAAGAAAGTCGAAGTATACCCCGAAAACCTTGCTTTTATCCTTCTTGTTTTGGTTTGTTTGTGGATTATTCATTTTCAACTCTGTAATTACTTAGGCATCAGGGAATTCTGAGATCATGAGACTCCATAAGATGTTGGAAAATGAGACTCAACAAAAGGAAAAACTAGAAGGGGAAATAGCGACATTGCATTCTCAACTACTGCAATTGAGTCTTACTGCTGACGAGGTAAAGAACACACAGTCATCTTTCATGTATCAAAACTTGTTCTCTCTTTTTCTTAGTTCAAATATCTGGCCTGTTTTACCCATTCTTTATATATTCTTGGCAGACTCGACGAAACCTTGAGCAACATGGTTCAGAGAAAACTTCTGGTGCTAGAGATTCTTTAATGTCTCAGTTAAGACTTCCTCAAATCCAAGATCCAGGAAATGCTGAGAAACCTCCTGTAGCTAGATTGTTTGAACAAGGTAATTTCTGACGTTATCGGTTGGTTGTTGTCGGTTCATTACAGCAAAATATATAATATCACACCTTATACATACGTTTGCCTCTTGAAGTGGGGTTGCAAAAGATATTGTCTCTGCTTGAAGCTGAAGATGCTGATGTGAGGATTCATGCTGTCAAAGTGGTAGCAAATCTGGCTGCCGAAGGTTTTCTTTCTGCAATCTTCATTCTTGTGACTTTTTTTTTATTGCCTTACCATTAACCATTTCGTGGCCTCATTATTTCTATGAATGTTTATTGTAATGTAATACCAGAGGCAAATCAGCAGCAAATTGTGGAAGCTGGTGGTCTTACTTCCTTGTTGATGCTTCTGAAAAATACAGAAGATGAGACTATTCACAGAGTTGCTGCTGGTGCAATCGCAAATCTTGCAATGAATGGTACATAATTGTGGTTCTCATGGGCTAAATTCTTTAGTTGATCATTTATTTTTTGGTCACGAAACCAAGTCATATTTACTTTTGTTTCTCAGAAACCAACCAGGAGCTGATCATGGATCAAGGAGGCATTGGTTTATTGTCATCAACAGCAGCCAATGCTGAAGATCCTCAGACCCTTAGGATGGTTGCCGGAGCCATTGCAAATCTATGTGGAAACGGTATTTTTCGTTTTTTCACTTTATAATGAAAAAGAACTCATAGACTATATATTGGTTAAATCTTGAAATACATTGGACTTTCTGCGTCACTCAGATAAATTGCAGACAAAACTAAGATCAGAAGGAGGTATTGCAGCTTTGTTGGGAATGGTCAGATGTGGACATCCTGATGTTCTTGCACAAGTTGCTCGCGGGATCGCAAACTTTGCGAAATGCGAGTCAAGAGCATCAACACAAGGTATAAAAAAAAACTTATTTAACATATCGTTATCTAAGAATGATTGACTAAATGCATCACTTAGCAGGAACTAAAAGAGGGAAATCACTATTAATAGAAGACGGTGCACTCTCCTGGATTGTACAAAACGCCAAAACCGAAACTGCAGCCATAAGGAGACACATTGAATTAGCTCTTTGTCACTTAGCACAACATGGTAAGTGCATGTGTTTATATGTACAAACATATGTACAAACTGATTGACACTACTAACACACAATTTTGAGTATTGCAGAAGGGAATGCGAAAGAGATGGTGAAGGAAGGAGCAATGTGGGAGCTGGTGAGGATCTCAAGAGATTGTTCGAGAGAAGACATAAGAAGTCTTGCTCATAGAACTCTCACTTCAAGTCCTACTTTCCTCACTGAACTTAGACGTCTCCGTGTTGATATCCGGTAAACCGGTTTAATGCCTAACTTAACCGAACCGAATTGCGGAATAAAGAAGGGTTAATTCAAAATTCAGAGAGACGAAGATATGTATGATTTTGTTTTTACTTATGTTTAGGGTTGTTTGTGGGGTTTTTCGTGGCTTTGGCATTTCTTTTTTTTTTTGGGGTTGGATGTGTATATTATTTTGGTGGGTTTTGTTTGTGTATATAGGACGTAGTATTGAATTAAAATAAAATTATTTTCTATGTTGGGTTTTATTATCTATACTGTTGGAATGTGATTTTTCGATAGTTTGTTATTTTATTTTGGGAGATTAATTTGCGTAAAGCAGAGTAACTCTGTTTCTTGAGAAAACAAAGTAGATTGACTTTCAATCCACACTAAGTCCAAGCATGTATACAAAAACTAACAGAAACTATCGGCCTGCACAAAAAAGTGTATTGTCAACTCCTAAAGTAATCAAAATTAATGAATTATTTCTATTTATTTAGAATTTTCATATTTTCTATTATCTCTCAATTTTATTTTATTTTATCTCGCAGCTGGTTTTGACAAGTCTAAACACACAATCTAAAAAATGTCGGCATTTCTTGAACAGATTAACACTCTTCAATAATATTTATAAAAAAAAAAAAAATCAGGACTTGGTAAAAATTTTGAAGTATTAACTAGAAAGTCGTGGGATTATTAACCTGAAACTAATTTTACTTATGAAGCGGCAACTAAAAGAGTCGTGCAATTGCAAAAGATCATCCATTGAATCGTACACATATTTTCAATTCAATTTTTTGTTATAGACTGGTTAGTACGAATTTGTAGTTTTCGATCTTTGTAGTTAAAAATAGCAATAGAGAAAAATAAATGGTTTAAAAATACAAAAAACATGAGCTCTGAAGCGGCGTGATAGAGTACTAGCGGTGTGTACCACTCCTAATTACTTGTGTGTGCTTTTAGCCTTCTGCTTCGTCACTACTCAACAGCTAACTCATAACATAGATCATGCTGTACTTGTGATAAAAAAAAAAAAAGTTTGCTTCTTTATATTGTATATGCAAAAAGTCAAATATATTTTTTCTTAGCAAAAGTCAAAACCTACACCATATTTTATGAAACAAAAGTCAAACTATTCTTATTGAACAAAAAAATATGGAAAAAAATAAAATAATAATAAATATGGCCTCTTCATTACTCCTCAAACATCTCACTGGGATCACCAAACACAAAATGTAATGCAATATGAATAAATAAACTCATTATAATATTCGGCCTAACAATTCACTTATAATATTGAGGAATGATAAATCCAACAATTTAACTATATGTCATAATTTTTATGAGATAAATTAAAGATACAAATGATTAATTTACCCATCACTAAAAATATTACAAAGGATCATTTCATTTTATTTTTATTTTTGATGAAATAATTAAAATCTATATGTAGGTGAAATCATGGAATCCTCAACATTTTGGACTGCTACGATTAACAACTACAAGAAGAACTACTCAACTTTTCTTTCATTGTTTGCTTTGTTGATCTTTTCGAATTGAGTCTTAAACAAATACTCACTTGGATTAGTCTAAAAGCGTTTGAATATGTTAGAGACACATTTACATGGTCATCAACGGACAAAATCCAATAATAGTCAAACTTTGAGAGTGTGGTAGTTTCAATATTCTTTTGGACGGCTAAGATCTTAGTATAAATTAAGGGAAGATCCTTAGATCCGCGAAGTTCTCCTAAAACTATGGAAATTTGTCGACAGTTGTAATACGGAAGAGTCGACATTGCCTTATTCGTATCTCAGTTATAAAATATAAATCGGCTATATGCCTAATCAATCTCCATTTACAACTATCATTCTATCGAAATGAATAAACTATTCAGCATATAAAATATCTCTCACTAAAATAATACGAAATATTTCAAGTTTTTGTCACGTCCGAGGAACAACATGCCCCTTGAGAGTAATGGTGTGATCTTTGTAGAAGTTTAATATAATTTGATCTTCCCGACTATCTCTAACAATGATTTAATAACATCTTAGAATATGTATAATACATATACTAATTTATACTGAGGTCGTGCGAATATCTTCCCGAAATTGGAATTTGAGCTCATTTATGATCTACAAACAAAAAAAAACAATTGCTGATTGATGAGATTGAACAATACAATATGAATAGCTTATGGACATGAAAAAGCTGTCTTGGTAGTTAACAATATTATTGGAGCTACAAGTTGACAAACAAACTCTCCTCGAACAGAGATATCCTAATAGTCTAATAGATCATGCAAGTATATTACAATTTGATGCGCATAATCTTGATATGATATTTGCCAATACATGAGATGTAGCTAACACAACTATATGTCTATATCTATATACTGATGTCGCATGCACTTAACCCTAAGTATCATCCAAACGCAACATTTTAGACTTCTTTGATCAAAGAGAGGGAAAACATATTCAAATTTGGCGCTAAAACACTAATCAGTCAAAAAAGCAACAACCGAACTTTTGTCTCAGCCAAAAGCACTTCTTTTTCTGGTTTACATTGTCAATTACGAAATTGCCCAATGGATATTAGGTTAGGGTAGGTTGCACTGTATTTAGAATCAAAGTTAACATCCTTGCTATAAAAAGGAATTTTCAATGCTTTTGAAACGAGAATGTATGAGCTGTCTTAGCTACGTCAGCTAATTCTCCTCGGGATTTTTCTGTCCATTCAACGTCTTGTTCCTACGAGTTACACAAAGGCTGTTTTTTTTCTTGTGGGCTGTGTTTTTTTCCCTTTAAGCTCCACATATTTTCTTTAAAACAAATCGAATTATTCTTAAAGAAAGTCACGTAAAAAAGATTATCATAAAAATAAGAATTTATCGGAGAATTAACGACACCGACCGACCCAACCAAATCCTCGTGGACCCGTTTTCTTTTGGTTGATTCTGTTGCCTTAATCCATCGTCATGATCTTAATATGACGTGGCTCCCACCGGTTACCTATTACCGTCCGTTCCCGTTTCCGGCGGAGAATCGTTCACATTTTCCCGCTAAATCCGACGTGGAAAGACAGAACAAGAGACAAAATAATTTTTAAAAGAGCCAAAATATTTTCGATGTTTTATTTTGGATGCACGGAAAAGATCATAACTCTTTGTAGTTGTTCTAAGATTCTCCGCCTACATATTTCGATTTTTGTCACATTTTTAATTTGCAACAGTACTACTATTGGCTGTCGAGTTATAAAACTTAAATCAGATTTTAATACTCACCAAATTGTCATTAATGAAAAACTACGCATTAATAGCTAATAAATAGGGGAGAAGAATCGTCTTTGTCCGTTAAGCTTGACGAATAGTTAAATGCTTCTGCAGCTTTTGGTTACTGCAACGCACGTCCAAGGATGTATGAAACTAAAAAACTCACAGAGTCAGAGAGAAGTGTGTCGTCGACGTGGCAAGATCTAAGACCGAGCATGATTCAAGATCGTTAAGACATGTAAACTGCACGTGACATGGTTCAGGAAGAAAGTGGCCCATACGTGGGGCATATTCGTATTTAATACGAATGATCTCATTAGATCCTTATGTAATACACTTGTTTCTTCTCAAAAATTCTTCTAGTAGTAGCATCTAATCCACATAATAAGATAAGAATCTTATGATATTTGGATTCTTATATATCTGTTTTACAGGAAAGTTAAAACAAAATCACGCTTATGGACGATCAAAAAATTCCAATAAAGTTGATATATGATATTCCATTTTTAGGAGTTTTTATTATCATAAGATTCATAACCAATTTTAAAATTGGTATATAGGCTAGGTTCGGTAAATTGAGAGTAATGGGTAGGTCGAGAAAAATCATCTCATCAACGTGAGTATCACGCGCGAATTTACTTTTTTCTTGCGGCACCAATTAAATGTCTCCACGTGATTAACCCCTAAATTCTCTCGACGAAAAGACAAGTTTGCCACTCACGACACGCTTAAAGTGACACTCTCTCATGCCAGCTTTTAAGTAGGTCCCATAAAGATCTTTCTCTTCTACTATAAAGTACGCCTCTCGATTCCGAGATTCTCAATGCTAAGAAGACTTAAATACCCTTATAAAGCAAAGAAACCGAACCAAATACGAGGTTATTACCGGAACTTTGTTTCGAGACAAGTACGGACTTTGAAGAAGCGCGTATAGATCACGCGCCAATGTAATGAGGTGTGTGAATCGATGAACTAGAAAAGAAATTTCTCATCTTAGCTATGAAGCGAGTATCATTTGACGTGGGACCTTTAAGATTATGACACGTGGCCTACCCTGGCCGTTAGATCGATTATTGTCGGGAGAGGATCATGGTAGAGTGGAATGCACGCAAAGTAAAGGAAGAACTAGAACAGGTGGCGTCCTAGCTGGACAGTTGAACAACCAGAGTTAGGGATCCATTGACACGTGGAGGGATGGTTGGTTTTTTATTGGTTTCCCTTATGATGGGATTTCTAACTAATTCCGGGAATATTTAATAGCTAATTTAACCTTTTTTTTTTGGGATTTGGTTTCGATTTCGATTATTCTGTGTTTTGGAACCAAATAAGTTAAAGTAGAAGTATATATGTATATGAATGGAATATATAAAAGTACCATAAATAAAAAGATTTGGATTGACTGACTAAAAACTAAAAATCCTCATTTGGTAAGAATTAATAGTAGTAAGATAAATGGATTAGTGTTTTGTTGGGTTTAAAACTTTAGAGGGAATGAATGATGGTTATAGAAGCATTTTTAAGGTTTAAAGATAAAAAAAAAAAAAAA
>Ga0041059_1001826_pt1 | contig 16581 bp, 14 predicted proteins | sample AraColnosormetaG_FD_56232 | JGI IMG/M metagenome (GOLD analysis project Ga0041059, IMG submission 56232) | Arabidopsis roots microbial communities from North Carolina, USA - Col MF nosort | ecosystem: Host-associated > Plants > Roots > Unclassified | place: USA: North Carolina | collected...
TTTTTTTAAAAAAAAAAAAAAAAAAAATTCTCTGTTCTTCTTTTGTAATTTTCTTTTTATCACCTTCTTGTTCTTCTTTGTTTCTATTTTTTATTGGCTTTTTTCGTCTTCGTTCAATCTGAATCATTTTTTCATGACTATTTTTTAAGTTGCGTTTTCAATTATAAAAAAATTTGTTTATAGATTGATTGACAATATGGACACCAAAAAACCATCCGATCCATATGTTCGAGAACAAACATGTTCTCAAAGATCAATTCAACCACCAACAAATCAAGGCAAGGTACGTTATGAATTTATATATGAAACTTTATAATTTGTTTTCTGTTCATATTTAAGTACACATTCAATATATACATATTCAAAAGATGAATAAAACTTCATTTGATAAAAATTATAATCTTAGTTCAAAGGTCTATATTGATAATTCCATTAGAATTCTTAACATAGTTTTCATAGAACATTCATTCATACCTCTAAAAATCCCTGTGGATTGGTTTAATCTGTTTTAATCGTTGATTTCGGTTGGTTTAGTGAAAAGTTCAGCATAGGCTTTTATCTCTTGATTTTGGGCTTAGTTGTTAAAGGCCCATGAGTTCAGATTTTCTATTTCAAACCGTTCGAAACAGAGTAGACCTAAACAGAGTAACGAACGACTCTAGTGAAGGTAGCTTGTTTTGCTAGCAACGAAAGCTATTTTTATTGGTCATTGCAATACGTTTTCATAATACTAATAAAGCAATTAGTGGTCTAGTAGCATTTTTTTATTGGATGGTAGATGCAAAAAGTTTTCTATAAGAAACCCGACTAGATTAGCCAAATTACATGCAACATCTTTAAAAATGATTTCGAGAAGCTGCCTAAAAAAAGAAAAAAGGATTTGAAACATAACCCATTTTAAAACCAAAACATAAAAGTTGAATTGGCCTATCAATAAGTTGTCAAAATGGTAAGTTTTGGATAGGCTCATCACTCATAAATCAATTTTGTTTACTCTCTTTATTCTTAGTCAACAACGCGAATTTCCGGATCTGATTAGTATTATTTCCATAAAATAAATGAATGTATGATTTGTCAATTTGAAAATAATACATGACATGTGATGTATTGTTTGGATTCCAAGTTCTCACCATTTTGAGGATTATTGCTTTACTACAAAACAAGTCCCTAGTCACATTGGTCATTTCTTCGTTAGTTTAAAATTATATATAACTCAACTTGATGATTCACATAAATCGAAGATCAAGACTTTTCTAGTTTAAAAAAAAGTGGAGTCACGTTACGTAGTTCGTTGATTGTCACAACTTAACAATGACCCATTAGAATATTCAAAAGACTTAGTATTATATACAAATGCATGTTTCGTCACCTTTAATTAAGAATAAAGAGTTGTAATCACGCTAGATATATAACTCTTTTGAATCAATCTCCTAGTTATAGCTGATCATACTAAAGTCAACATGTATCACATCTTTCAGATCTCCAGCGAAGTTTTCAGAGCTTTTGGTTTGAAGATGAAGATTCTGCTAACACTAGTCTTTAGTGGCTTACTAATTTGGTCTGTAGTGTTAGTTTCATTCTCAAACGACTTCAACAACCAACTTCTTGTTGCTACTTCCAACGGTAAATAAAATCATCTATCTTTTGTTTAACTCAAGAATTGTCAGAATTGCTGCTTATGACTTTCTATTTCTTGTAACAGTTTCAAGGGAATCCGAAACACCGAGAGATAGACTGATCGGAGGGCTTTTAACCGCGGATTTCGATGAAGGTTCTTGCTTGAGTAGGTATCAGCAATCTTTGTTGTACCGGAAGGCTTCACCGTACAAGCCTTCGGAATATCTTGTCTCTAAGCTTAGAAGTTACGAGAAGCTTCACAAGCGTTGCGGTCCAGGCACGGATGCTTACAAGAAAGCAACAGAGATTCTTGGTCATGATGATGAGAATTATGCAAGCAAATCTGTTGGTGAATGCAGATACATTGTGTGGGTTGCGGTTTACGGGCTTGGAAACAGAATACTTACTCTTGCCTCTGTCTTCCTCTACGCTCTCTTGACAGAGAGAGTTGTTCTTGTTGATCAAAGCAAAGATATAAGTGATCTCTTCTGCGAGCCGTTTCCAGGTACTTCATGGTTACTTCCTCTTGAATTCCCATTGATGAAGCAGATTGATGGCTACAACAAGGGATACTCTCGTTGTTACGGAACAATGTTGAACAATCAAGCCATCAACTCCACTTTGATCCCGCCGCATCTGTATCTTCATATTCTTCATGATTCAAGGGATAATGATAAGATGTTCTTCTGTCAAAAGGATCAATCTTTAGTGGACAAAGTCCCTTGGTTGATTGTCAAAGCCAATGTCTACTTTGTCCCATCTTTATGGTTGAATCCAACTTTCCAAACCGAACTAATGAAGCTGTTCCCGCAGAAAGAAGCCGTCTTTCACCATCTCGCTCGGTATCTTTTTCACCCGACGAATCAAGTTTGGGGCTTGATCACAAGATCCTACAATGCCTACTTATCAAGAGCAGACGAGACGCTTGGTATTCAGATACGGGTATTCAGCGATCGAGCTGGATATTTTCAGCATGTAATGGATCAGGTCGTAGCTTGTACACGAAGAGAGAACCTTTTGCCTGAACCAGCTGCACAAGAAGAACCAAAAGTCAATATATCAAGAAGCCAGAAACTTAAAGCTGTTCTTGTCACATCTTTGTATCCAGAGTACTCTGAAACCTTAAAGAACATGTATTGGGAACGACCGAGTTCAACAGGGGAGATCATTGAAGTTTATCAGCCAAGTGGAGAAAGGGTTCAACAAACAGACAAGAAGCTACACGACCAAAAGGCGCTCGCCGAGATGTATCTTCTAAGTCTAACTGATAAAATAGTCACAAGTGCAAGGTCTACATTTGGATATGTTGCTCATAGTCTTGGAGGATTAAAGCCATGGTTACTCTATCAGCCAACAGGTCCTACAGCTCCTGATCCACCGTGTATTCAATCCACGTCGATGGACCCTTGTCACCTTACTCCTCCGTCTCATGGATGTGAACCCGAATGGGGAACTAACTCCGGGAAGGTAGTTCCTTTTGTAAGGCATTGTGAGGATCGTGGGAACGATGGTCTTAAGCTATTTGATGAGTTATAGATCTTCTTTAATATAGCTGATTCAATAGGATTGTGAGTTATTGAAACAGAGAATCTTTGATGAATTCTTCTGATTGCATGTAATAATCAAATTTTAATCTTTGTTTCTTTAGAGTCGTCTATAATAATCATTATTAGTGTCCTGGTTCAGTTTTTAATTAAACACACAAATAAGAGAATCATATTTTCATGCTTAATGAATACCTTAACAGTTTACAGTTTCATCCTCTGTATTAATATGTTAATGCACAGAAACAATTAGTTGTTAAAAACATTTACAAGGCTTGTTTGCTTTATTATAATAACTCTGTACATTTACTTACAATTCAAAATCAATAAGGCTCCTGTAGCCCTGTGTCTGAGAGCTTTGAAAATCCTCTGTTTCAGAGTTTCTTAATCCTCGTCCTTCTTGGTGAGGTTCGTGCTTTACCTGAATTCCTGCAGCAGTAGTGTTGTAGATTAAGAAATTAGGCGATTTCATTTCAAATCTTCTCACATTTAAAAGTATACGAACCAAGAAAACATCATTTAGTAAATGTGAAAACATAAAACTAGTTTCTACCTTTATGATTCCTCTGTTCTCAAGCTCGTGGTTCCTTCGTTGTCTTTTTCTTTCCCGAGGAAGAAGTGCATTGACATGAAATGAGCTCACATCCTCATTTACGCGTTGCAGATCCCAAATTTATTGTCAACTGATAAAGAACTCTGTTCTCAATACCTATAACCGTGTTTCCACATTCTCACTTTGACCTTTTAGATATAGGCTCTCTTCATAAATTCTTGGATCACTTTTTTAGATCGAAGTCTCTTGGCCTTTAATATAGCATACTGTACTGTAGACAGGGAAGCTGTAGTTGGCTCAATGCCCTTTCCCCACATCTCTTGGATAAGTGTGACCGCCTTATGTACGAATCCATTCCTACAACAACTAGCTATTAGTGCTGTGTAAGGCACAACATCAGGCTCCAATCCACTTTCAATCATTTCAGCAAAAATTCTTTCTGCCTCTTGAAGATCCTGAATCTTGCACTGCTGAGCAATTAAAAACGTGTAGTAGACAACGTCTGGTTTAACATCAAAGGCCTTCATTTCCCTCTTCGTATCAAACTTTGGAATATTGAGCAAAACTGTGCATGTTACCACATCAGGTTTGATTCCCATTGTCTTCATCCTTATAAAAAGAGCATAGGCTTCCTTCAGCTCGTTTAACCGGCAGTATGTGTTAATGACTGTAAAAGTGTACAAATCAGGGATCATTCCTCTAGCAACTAAAACATTAAATTCTGCCGGGCTTCTCTCACATTATTAACTCGACACCAAGCACCAATTAGCTTTCCATACATGCTCTTCTCAGGTTCGACTCCAAGTTCCCACATTCTTTCCAGTAACTCTTGAGCTTTGCTGATATAATCATTCTCGGCGCAAAGACTAGTGAATAGTGTGAAATACACACTCTTGGGTAGAGGACATTCCAGACTAATGAATCGTTCAAAGGCCTGATCAAGACAGCCAGCTTCACAATAGCCTTTCACCATACTTGCATCATTTTCCCGAGATTTATGTTCCAATCTCTCATAAAAAGCTTCAGCCTCGTCTAGTTTATCTGCAACAATCAGGCCTTCAATGACCATGTTGTGTGTAACAGAAGTGGGTTCTACACCCCGATCTTCCATTAGTTTCAGCGAATGCCTCTTGTACAAGACCATTCCTAGCCAATCCACCAGCAAATACGTTATATATAACAATATCAGGTGTTTTACCTGTCCCGTCCATTTCAATCATCAAATTAAAGGCATCAAAACATTAACCTTGAAGACAGCAACCACCTATCAATGTCGTGTAGTTGATGACATCAGGAGCTATTCCTTTACCCGTCATTTCTCGGAACAAGCTTCCTCTACTTTGCCAAGCTTTCCCAAAGCACCAAATGCAACATTGTAGCAAACCTTATCAAGAGAAATGTTCATCTCTCTAAACTCTTTAAACAGATCAAAAGCTTCCGAGAAATTTCCCATCTGACAAATGCATTGAAGGATTGAGCTTACAATCACACAATGTATTCTTTTTCTTTTCTTCACCATTTTGTTAAAAAAATCCAAAGCTTAGATATATTCAGATTCTTGCGATATCCCTCAATTATGGACGAGTTAAAATAGACATCCGGATCAATCCCAAGTTCCTCCATGTCAAGAACAGCTTTTTTAGCCTCTTCTATTCTCATCTCATTACATAAACCACGAACCACTCTGCGATATGCAATTCCAAGATCACTCTTATCCACCAGAATATTTGCGTCCCTCAATGGTTGGAGTACAAGATTAGCTATACCTGCCATCTGATTTAAACAGAGTCCTTCAATGAAATTCATATAAAACACACTACATTTCCTAGGCTCTGAATTTAACAGTCTACTAAGAAGCTTCTCTACTCCTTTTGTATCCTCATTCCTACACAATGCTTGAACCACAAGCACATAAGTATTTGCATCCGCATCCAGCCCCAGCCGCTCTATTTGCATGAAAGTAGCCACAGCCATATTGTTTTCTCCAGAAGCAATCATACGGTTCATCAAAAAACTCAATGCTTGTATATCTGGAACACACCCTAGGGGACTAGTCTGGAAAAATATATCGATAGCTTGGTCAAACATATCAAGATTAGCATAGGCTTTAACCAAGGCACTGGAGAGCCTGCTCAACAACAGCAATGACCCTTTTCCCTCCTCTTCTGCTTCTCCAACGGCCTTTAACAGATCCATGACACTGAATCCGCGTCCTTTATCTCCTTTTCTAACGAGTTCCACTAGAAAATTATTCAATTTCTGATCCAAACCACAACCAAAAACGATTCTGATAACAGTTGCATAAGCTTGGACACTAGGCAAAAAAGTCACATTTCTTTCCATTCGTTTCAGAAACGATAAAGCAAGATAAGGATCATCTTTCAAACTAGCTAAAACTCGAAGAAGCTCAATTTCTTTAAATTCCAAATGCTTTACAATCAAAGTTACCTTCTTTCACTTGCTCCGAGTATGAGATTATCGGGTTCGCCCGGGAAAGTGCAGGAACCACGTACAATCGCGACGAGGGTGCTCTTCGAATCAATCCTCTCACATGCGAGAGTAATGAAATCGGGATAACCCGCATGAGATATTTTCCGATCTTGTGGCTGCCGGGAAAAAAACCCTAGCAGAGGCTAATTCCGACGACGATTAGCATCAGAGATTTTCTCACTTATCGGAGGGTTTTTACACCGACACCGAACCGACTCCAACCAAATATAAAAATAAATTTGAACCAAAACCGGTTAACGCGGTCGTACTCTAATTGTGTGTACCAACTTTTTTAGCTTAAAAGCGCATTAGTGTCTTTAATAATATTTAAAACATTAATCAAATGTGTTGGTTCTTTAAATTGGAGATACTTCTTAAAAATGTCTCTATCAAACATTTATGACGTGGTGTCTTTATTTTGTAGACATTCAAAAATTAAAATAATAATTTCTTTTTTATATATTATATTTTAAGTTTGGAAAGACATTCTCTTTATATGTGCAGTGAAATACTCTTTTGTTTCCTTTGAATTCGCCATAAATTAAAAAAGAACTATTATAAAATGGTTTAAAATTTGATAATGATAGTTGGTACTTGGTAACAACAAGTTTGGGTTTGGTAAAAAAACCAAAAAAAAAAGTTTGGGATTGGTCAAAATAAATTCAACATTGCTTCTTAATGAGATAAGAAGATGAAGGTCGTGATAACAGTCGTCACTTGTTTATTTCTTTTGTCAGTGATGCAACTCTCATTCTTCAATATTTTCAATTACCAGCTTCTGGATGCTACAACCAACGGTAAAATCTTTAATCTTTAGGTCTTGCTGTTGTTACTCAAGTTTTCTCCTTTGACTCAATATTTCATTTTTCTTAGGTTCAAAGGATTCCAGGAAATCAAAGGATAAACTGTTAGGAGGGCTTTTAACAGCTGATTTTGATGAAGATTCTTGCTTGAGTAGGTATGAGTCTTCCTTGTATCGCAAGCCTTCACCATACAAACCATCCAGATATCTCGTCTCTAAGCTTAGAAGCTATGAGATGCTTCACAAGCGTTGCGGTCCAGGCACAGAAGCTTACAAGAAAGCAACGGAGATTCTTGGTCATGATGATGAGAATCATTCAACCAAATCTGTTGGTGAATGCAGATACATTGTGTGGATTGCTGTTTATGGGCTAGGAAACAGAATACTTACTCTTGCTTCTCTGTTTCTCTATGCTCTCTTGACTGACAGAATCATGCTTGTTGACCAACGTACGGACATAAGTGACCTCTTCTGTGAGCCTTTTCCAGGTACTTCCTGGCTACTCCCTCTGGATTTTCCACTAACAGATCAATTAGATAGCTTCAACAAGGAATCTCCGCGCTGTTACGGAACAATGTTGAAGAATCATGCCATTAACTCAACTACAACAGAAAGCATCATCCCCTCGTACCTCTGTCTTTATCTTATTCACGATTACGACGATTATGATAAGATGTTCTTCTGTGAAAGTGACCAAATTCTCATCAGGCAAGTCCCTTGGTTGGTCTTCAACTCGAATCTTTACTTTATCCCATCTCTATGGTTGATCCCTTCTTTTCAGTCAGAATTAAGCAAGCTATTCCCACAGAAAGAAACCGTCTTTCACCATTTGGCTCGCTATCTTTTTCACCCGACTAACCAAGTTTGGGGCATGATCACAAGATCCTATAATGGTTATTTATCAAGAGCTGATGAGAGACTTGGGATTCAAGTACGAGTTTTTAGCAAGCCGGCTGGATATTTCCAACATGTCATGGACCAGATCTTAGCCTGTACACAAAGAGAGAAACTATTACCTGAAGTGTTTGTCTTAGAAACACAAGTCACTAACACATCAAGAAGCTCGAAACTTAAAGCTGTTCTTGTCACTTCTCTTTACCCAGAGTACTCGGAGATTCTAAGGCAAATGTATTGGAAAGGCCCGAGTTCAACAGGAGAGATAATACAAATTTACCAACCAAGTCAAGAAATATATCAGCAAACAGACAATAAGCTTCATGACCAAAAGGCACTCGCTGAGATATATCTCTTAAGTTTAACGGATTACATTGTCACGAGCGACTCGTCTACGTTCGGATACGTTGCTCAAGGTCTTGGAGGATTAAAGCCATGGATACTCTACAAGCCAAAGAACCACACAGCTCCTGAGCCACCATGTGTTCGTGCCGTGTCAATGGAGCCATGTTTCCTTAGAGCTCCACTCTATGGTTGTCAAGCTAAGAAAGTGAACATCACCCCTTTTGTTATGTATTGTGAGGATCGGATCACGGGTCTTAAGCTAGTTGATTCAAATTAGAAATCAAATTTTTTTATTACTTTGTGTTGTTTGATCTGAAATCCACTAGCTTTTATTTTTGTGTGTGTACTTGGATCACTAAATTCAAAGTTTTATTTATTAATTTAATGATTTCTATATAGTAGTTTAAATTTAAATAATTATAACATGCCTTTCTTCAAGATTTTTTTCCTTCACTTTGGCGAAGAATGATAACTCCAACTACTACAAAGAAAAAACCTTACTACAAATTAAGTGATATTGAAATCACTAAAAACACTTCTCAAACAATATATGGGAGTCATTTCATATGGTTTATAGAAATTATATTTAGTTATAAATTTTAGTGAATACAAATTTACATATTATATTCCACAAAAGTAAATATAATTTTTAGTAATTAAAAGTGTATTAAATTTTGGAAACATATTATTGAATCATAAATAGTGATATATATACAGTATTCTCTTCCATAAAATCATTTTAGTATTACTAAAAGTTGTTTCAAAATAAAAAAAATTAACATAGTAATTATTAAACATTGGCATGCAAATAAACTGATTATTAAATTAGATCTCTTAACATGTCTTTTTAGTACTACAAGTTAGTACCTAAGATTTCAAATGATTCATGCAAACCTATAAGATATCTTTCACCTCGTGATGACCATAACATGAAACCATAAATCTATGCAACAAAGTAGAAAACAGGAAGAAAACATATCTCCAATATGATAAAGCTCACGATAGCAATCGCCACTTGCTTAGTACTTTGCTTGGTGCTACTACTACCATCCTCCAACATATCCTACCGCCACAAGTATGATCTTCCAACCAACGGTAACAAGATCCTTCAATTTTTGGGGTTAATTTATTTCAAATAAAGAGAAATGCTCACTTTCTTTCATGTTGAAAAGGTTTAAATGATTCTGAACAACAAAGTGAGAAACTGCTAGGAGGGCTTCTTGCTACAGGGTTTGAAGAGAAATCTTGCTTAAGTAGGTATGATCAGTCTATGAGCAAGCCTTCACCATACAAACCATCTAGACATATTGTTTCTAAGCTTAGAAGCTACGAGATGCTTCACAAGCGTTGCGGGCCTGGCACAAAAGCTTACAAGAGAGCTACAAAGCAGCTTGGTCACAATGAATTAAGCAGCTCTGGTGATGAATGTCGGTATGTAGTGTGGATGCCTATGTTTGGTCTAGGAAACAGAATGCTTTCTCTGGTTTCTGTCTTCCTCTATGCTCTCTTGACAGATAGAGTCATGCTTGTTGACCAACGGAACGATATAACTGACCTCTTCTGCGAGCCTTTCCCCGAAACTTCCTGGTTACTTCCTCTAGATTTTCCATTGAATGATCAGTTAGATAGCTTCAACAGGGAACACTCGCGATGTTACGGAACAATGTTGAAGAATCATGGCATTAACTCAACTTCAATAATACCGTCACATCTTTATCTTGATATTTTCCATGATTCCAGGGATCATGACAAAAAGTTCTTCTGTGAAGAAGATCAAGCTTTCCTTGATAAAGTCACTTGGCTCGTCGTGAAATCCAACCTTTACTTTGTTCCATCTCTATGGATGATCCCTAGTTTCCAAACCAAACTCATCAAACTATTCCCACAGAAAGAAACCGTCTTTCACCATTTGGCTCGCTATCTTTTTCACCCGACAAACCAAGTTTGGGGTATGGTCACTAGATCATACAATGCCTACTTATCAAGAGCAGACGAGAGACTTGGGATTCAAGTACGAGTTTTTAGCAAGCCAGTTGGATATTTTCAACATGTAATGGACCAGATCTTAGCCTGTACACAAAGAGAGAAACTTTTGCCTGAACTGGCCACACCATAATCACAAGTCACTAATTCATCAAGAAGCCCGAAACTTAAAGCTGTCTTGGTCACATCTCTGCATCCAGAGTACTCTGATCACCTAAAGAACATGTTTTTGGAACAAGCAAGTTCGACAGGAGAAACAATAGAAGTTTATCAGCCAAGTGGAGAAAAGATTCAACAAACAGACAAGAAGCTTCACGACCAAAAGGCACTCGCCGAGATCTATCTCCTTAGCCTAACCGATGAACTTGTGACAAGCACAAGGTCTACATTTGGATATGTAGCTCAAGGTCTTGGAGGGTTAAAGCCATGGATACTCTACGAGCCAAGGGACAAGAAAACTCCAAACCCACCATGTGTTAGGGCCATGTCGATGGAGCCTTGTTTTCTTAGAGCTCCGCTCCATGGTTGTCAAGCTAAGACAATCAAAATCCCTCCTTTTGTTAGGATTTGTGAAGATTGGAAAACAGGGCTGAAGCTAGTTGATGTTTCAGATGAACTTTGATTGTTGTAAGAATTCATCTTCTTTTATGTTTTTGAATAAATAAATAAAAACCTTCTTCTATGTTCATCATTGTTCCTAGCCCTACAATTCCTAATCAAGAACTGGAACTGATCATCAAATTGTTTATTACCTTTAGAAATCTATCTGATCTCGGTGAATACTATCTATCGTCGCTGCTTACAACACCCACCGTCTTTTGATTCCAAAATCGGTGAGTCAGATCGCGAGTCGAGTTAGGATAAACTCGCTAGGGTTTGTCGTCGTCAACTAAAAACATGAGCACGTGATTAGCAAATAAGCCCCTGAACTATTAATTATCTTTTATAATTTCTACAAAAGTATGTTAATTTAAAATTGAACCTGATTCTCGATGGGTTAAGTAAAGTGATGGGTTAATATGTTACATTCTGAAGTTTAATTACTTATCTAATTAACCTGAAATAATAAAATAAGATTTGGTACAAAATCCAAACAAATATTACAGCACAAGTGATGACATTTTTTTTCTTTTTCTGAGAAGGCTGATAAGCTAGGGAATATTATTGGTTCGTATATATTATCGGAGCCTAAATCTATTTTTGGGTCGTTTAAGTCTTTGATGTTTATATAAACTTGAGAGATTTGCCGGCATGCAGATTCATGCTCAGTTTAATCTTTCTTAATCATCTGTCGCTTATAGGCTTGTATAGTCGTGGATGTTCAGCATCCACAGATTAATCTGGAGCTTTAAGATCTCTATCCACTGGTCCTAATAGGAATGAGAAGATTGAAATTCTCACTTTTGCGTCTATGCATTTATTTCACTCTATACGCTTCACATTGCACAATTCCCGTTGCTCCATATCTATTTTAACCTTTGTCCAATGTTATAAAGAATAGCCTCCTCCGAGAGAATGGCGTAACAAATGACGTAAACCAAAGACATTCTCTCTCTCATCATTGATCAAATTAATTAAGTAGTTAATTCGACAAAGACGTTTCAACAAGCAGGAAAAAACAAATAGTATGTGAAAACTTAAAGGGTGAATCACGTGGGATTACGAGAGAAAGAGTCACGTTTATATCGAGACAGCTAAAACACCCAACACCTACGAAAGACTTTTTTGCATGGTTGGTTCAATCTTCTTTCTTGCTAGATACGAGAGTATTTAATATCAATTAATAAAATATTATTTAAATGTCTAAAATTGATAAAACGCTCGTCTGGTTGGTGAGATATTGGAATGTGCTAAAACATTTTTCACGGGATTCGAGTCTCATTCGAAAAATAAATAACATCATTTTCCAAATTAAGAAAACCTATGCTTTCTTGTTATTGAAGAAAGTGATAAGTTCTGACATGTATCTCTTGCGTATGACGGATTAAGTTCTGGCCAGACATTCAAGGTCCTGGCAGATTAATGCAGTCTCAACTACCGCACAGCTCTAGCTTGACACACCATGTGTTAGGACCATGTTGATGGAGCCTTGTTTCCATTCTCCTATGTCTTATCTTATTATATATAAGCCCTTGAATTATTGATTACATTTAATTATATTCATATATATAATACATTGTCTTATCATTGTAACTCGTATGCATGTATATTCGAGCGGGATGACTGGAATAGAAAGCGTGCGTGATACTATAAGCACAACGAAATTTATTACATTATTCAGGGTAACAAAAAATAAAAATATGAGAATTAAAATATTTGAAGACAGATATATGTTGGTACATTTAATAGTCCGCTTAATCTATCTTTGGGACGTCACTTAACTCATTTATGGTTATGAACTTGAGAGATTCGCCAGCATGAAGATGCTTGCTAAGTCTAATCTTTCTTAGTCCTCCGTCACTGATAGGCTTGTATAGTCGCGGATGTTCAGCATCCACAAATTCATCTGGAGCTTCAAGATCTCTATCCACTGGTCCTAATAGGAACGAAGCAATAGTAATCCTCATTTTTGCCTCTATGCATTGCACTCTATGCTTCACATTGCATAACCTTCCATTGCTCCATATCTATCATAAAGTTTCAAAAACCAAAAAAAATAAAGTTTAATTTTCATGTTCAACATATTTTTGGAACTATATACTAACTACGGGTGATATCATCCCACCGTAGCCATGTCACCAAGGTTGACAAGAAGCGTGTTCGGCAATGTGTGTATGGGGAAAAAGGATCCTGAAGAGTTGTCCATGGCTTCAAGTCCACCAACATCCTCATCACCTTGAAGAATTGTCAAGAAACCAGGATCCGTGTGTAATATCACACCGAGTTTTCCAACAGAATCCGGTTTAAAATGATATTTGTTCATCCGAAATTGGCTTGGCCATCCTCTCAAAAAATTGGGCTCTACCACTCCGTAGCTCTCCGCTAATCTCCTTGCTAGACTCCTCGCAAGATCATCAGTAGCTTTTGCATACTTTAGCAAAATCTCCCTGCAAGCCAACAACCAAAAAAAAAAAAGACAGCATATATTAATGTTTCAAACATTTTTGATGGATCCAAAACTGTTATTGGGACCAATATAATTGTACAAAAAATGATAACGACGTCATCAAAAACATTATAAAAAAGATAAATTAACCTTTGATCTGGCGAGGCGTCGAGTTTATCACAAAAACTATTGACAGCTTGAGGAGATGCCATGTCAAAAAGACCAAATGATTCATAAAAAGGATTGAACTCACTTAGAGGCTTGTAACCATTCCCTAGTAACACATCGGTGTTTCGCAGTTTCATCTCATATGGACGTTCATGGAGATCTCTAACAGTCTTCTTCATCTCAGCCATCAAAGACAAAGAAACTCCATGGTTTATCACCGTGAAACATCCCCATCTCTCACTCGCTTCACGGATTTTCTCATTCAGAATCTGATCATTAACCTCTTCCAAGTCTATTGTTGGAATGACTCCATTTACTTCCGCCATTATCTTCAATGAAAAGGCTTTTCTCTAGTCAAGCAATTTGGACAGCTAAAAACAGTCATCAGAGAAAAAAGAATTACATATAAGTCGAAGAAACCCTAGCAATGATGAGTTTTCAGAAATGGTTTATTTTCTTTATATGATCTACTCAAAGAGTTTTCAGAAATCAGAAATAAAGAGTACCTTAATTTCGTCGGGATCCTTATTAATTATCTCTAGATTTCTCGAGAAAAACGAAGGAGTAAATGTATTGTAAGATGACTTATCGAAGGCGAGATTATTATATAAAGAAGTCGAAGTATTTTCGACCATGCACAGAAGTCTGCCGTAGTAATTAATAAAATACTCTCCACGCTTTCCACGTGAATGTGACACTACGGGCATAATGTGGTTCCTTTGTGTTAACATCATATAGATACATCATACATGCAAATACGAATTTGCATAGGGATGCAACTATTAGAGTCAACCGGTAAAACAAAAATGAAAGATATTGGTTCCTTTGTTTTTGAAAGATATAAGAAGACAACGCAACGCCACCTCTTAGCGGTTTGAGATACATGTGGCGTCATGGGCCGGATCTAGAGCCACCAAGGAAGGTGCATCTGCCTCCTATGCATTTTAGATATCCAACTACTCTTAAAGCTGCACGCCGATGGTTCTTGCATAATTTGTGCCAACACATACACACAATATGCAAAAATTAGTTCTTGTTACTGGCCAAGTAGATCAATCTACCAATGGTTTGGAGATAAGGCTCAGGATCAAGTACAAGTGGCGATTTGGGACCAAACCAGGCTGTTTACTTCCGGACTCCATCTTTAATTAACTATATAGTAATTTTCTTTTTCTTGAGAGAATGTAAAATTTTATTCGATCAAAAAATATGGTACATTATAAGCAACCTTTAGTAGAATATTTTGAAACTTGGAAGCAAAGAAAAACAGAGCTTTAGAACTATAAAAACAGAATTAACTCCATAGTAACTAAATATGATTTTGATAAAAAAAAATTTCTCTAGAAGTACCACCAACAAACAGAGGATCAATAGTAGTAGTATTGCATCCACAAAGATCTCAAGGTAAAAAAGATCATATATTGCAACAATCCAATAGGTAATACATTTTAATACATCTTTATTTCTCATTCTTAGGTAAGAAATTGCTGTTTTCTGGCTCCATAGCGCTACCATCTTAAAATGCCATTTAGGTCATTTATCTAGTCCTGCATGGGTTATAAGCTTGAGAGCTTCTCCATCATGCAATTTTTTAGTCATTCTAATATTTCGTACCCCTTCGTGACTAATAGGCTTGTATAGTCGCGGATGTTCTGCATCCACAAACTCACTTGGAGGTTCCAAATCTGTATCCATTGGTCCTAATAAGAACGAGGCGATGGAATACCTCATTGTTGCTTCTTTGCATTGCACTCTATGCTTCACATTGCACAATCTTCCGTTGCTCCATATCGTAGCCATGTCCCCGAGGTTGATAGCAAGCGTGTTTGGCAACGGGTCTATGGGGAAAAAGGTTCCTGAAGAATTGTCCATAGCTTCAAGTCCACCAACATTTTCATCATCTTGAAGAATCGTCAAGAACCCTGAATCCGTGTGTAGTTGCACACCGAGTTTCCCGACTGTTTCGGGTTTAAAATGATATTTGTTAATCCGAAACTGGCTCGGCCATTCTTTGAAAAAGTCGGTCTCAACCAGCCCGTAACTCTCTGCTAATTTCCTCGCTAAATCCGTTGCAAGTCCATTGATAGCCTTCGCATACTTCACCATAATCTCCCTGCAACCCTCAAACTCCATCAAGACATAAAATCAATGTTCCATCATTTTAGACCAAAGAAAAAGAAGTTAACCTTTGATCTGCAGAAGCTTCGAGTTGGTCACAAAAGGTATTGACAGCATGAGGAGAAGCCATGTCATAGAGACCTAATGCTTCATAGTAAGGATTGATTTCGTTTGGAGCTCTGTAACCACTCCCTAGGAGCACATCGGTGTTACGCACTTTCACCTCGTATGGACGTTGAAAGAGATCAATAACAGTCTTCTTCATCTCAGCCATCAAAGACAATGAAACTCCATGGTTTATCACCCTGAAACATCCCCATCTCTCACTGGCTTCACGGATTTTCTGATTCAGAATCTTATCAGAAACCTCTTCCAAGTCTATAGTCGGAATGATGACTCCGTTTAGTTCCCCCATATCTTCAATGGAGAGGTTAACAAAGAAACCTAAGGCCAATATTATAGAGAAAGAAACATCAATAGAGAGAGTGACGTAATCAATGAGATCAGTGTAGAAAATTACTTTGAAGAAAGACAATTCTCTCTGATCAAATCAGTAAAGTGGTCTGAATTGGACAATGACGTTCAACGAATCAGAAGAAAAAGTTTAAAACTTTAATAGCTTAAATTGGCTAATGATCTATAAAGTGACGATTCAACCAGCTAAAACAGTCTAAATCGAAGAAAACCCGGTAACTAATTAGGCTGAATTAACAAGATAATTCATCAGTACTTCTTCTGGATAAACTTCAATTACGTTTAAATTGAAGAAACCCCAGTAATAGTTAAGCTAAATAAACAAAAGATGATTTGTCACGTTTGCTTATTCTGGGTAAACATCAAAGAGTTTTCAGAAATAAAGAGTACCTTAATTCCGTGGGGAATCTTGCCTCTAGATTTTTATCGAGAAATCAGAGGAGTTGATTCAGTGTAGAGTTACTTATTGAAGGAAAGAAGGAAAAACGAAATCAGAAAATTGGATACAGTTTTTTTTTTTTTTTTCGCGTTCACAGAAGTCTACTTT